>Ga0315329_10000001_pt1 | contig 242184 bp, 226 predicted proteins | sample M150032315metaG_FD_203459 | JGI IMG/M metagenome (GOLD analysis project Ga0315329, IMG submission 203459) | Ammonia-oxidizing marine archaeal communities from Monterey Bay, California, United States - M1 500m 32315 | ecosystem: Environmental > Aquatic > Marine > Coastal | place: USA...
GTCCTGCCCGGCGAACCCCTCGACCAGACGTTTGCCAGCCCGGACCGCATGGGGGCTCTTCCCTGCGATCGTGTGGGCGAGCTCCATCGCCTCGGCATGAGGGTCAGCGCACAGCTTGGTGGCGAGACCAATGCGGACAGCCTCCTCGCCGTTGACCTCACGGCCAGTCCAGATCAGCTCCTTGGCCACGTCGGCCCCGACAAGCCCCGGCAGGATTTGGGTGCACGTCATGTCAGGGCTCAGGCCCCAGCGAATTTCAAGCACCGACATGCGGACATCAGGATGGACGTAACGGATATCGCAGCCAATCGCTAGTTGAACACCAGCCCCGAACGCGACGCCATGAACCGCGCCGATTACCGGCACGGGTAGCTCATGCCATCCCCACACGGCCTGCTGGGCTCGGTGTGTAATCCGGCCTTCCTCCAGCGCACCGATGCCACGATCGTTGCGTGACTCCTTCGGCTTCGAATCGCTGGCCATAGCCTGGAAATTGCCGAAGTCAAGACCAGCACACCAGCTCGGCCCGTTGCCGGAGAGAACCACAGCACGCAGACCGGGCTCGGCGGCGAGAGAGTCGGCGGCCTCCACCAGGGCGGCGAACATACGCCCATCCATGGCGTTCATTTTGTCGCCGCGGTTGAGGCGAACATCAGCGACGCCACCGTCCATCTCGATAGTGATGCGTTCGATATCCATCAGTTGTTCCCTGGAGCGAATGCGACGAGAGCATCGTCATCAGGCTGCCCCTGCCCGTCTTCAGGGTGTAGCGGGTGAATACAAACATGAGACGCACCGGCGTCAGCATGCTCCTGCAACCGAGCCTCGATTTGGTCAGCGGTACCCCATGCCACAATGGCATCGATGAGCCGATCGCTTTGGGTCGAGATGTCGTCGTCGCTGAAGCCCATCCGCTTCCAGGCGTTCACATAACCCGGGGCTCGGCTGTAGAACCTCAGCACCTTGCCACCCGTGGCGCGAGCAACGGCTGGGTCCTCAGTGAAGATCACCTTCTGCTCGACGAACAGGCCGGCATCGGGACCCATCACCTCGCGAGCCATAGCCGTGTGCTCGGGCGTGGTGTTGTAGGGATGTGCGCCGGCCGTCTTTTCGGCAGCCAACTCCAGCATCCTCGGGCCGAGCGCAGCCAAGACGACGGGGACCGGCTCAGCGGGCGCCACGGCCGTGTACATGGATGCTTCCATCGCTTCGAGATACGTCCGCAGGAACGCAAGCGGCTTGCCGTAGTCGATGCCACGGACCTTGCTCACGATCGCTGGGCTCGACACACCCATGCCCAAGATCATCCGACCGCCCGTGGCTTCCGCCACAGTATTCGCTCCCATGAGCATCACGCCCGGGTGTCGGTGATAGATGTTTGCGATGCCGGAGGCCAGCCCCAGCGTGGTGGTTGCCGCACCCACAGCAGCGAGTTGAGCGAATGGGTCTCGCCCGAAGGTTTCCCCCACCCACAGCTTCGAATAGCCCAATGCTTCGATCCGCTGCCCGAAGGCGACCAATTGTTCACCGGTCAAGCCTTCGGGAGAGAACCAAACTCCTCGATCACATGTCGTCATAGCCGTCGACGTTAGCTTTCACCCCGTTCTGTGAGTGCATTAGGCCCATTTTTGGACTCTCAGCCGCACAGAACGGGGCGAGCCTGGATCAGTAGCGGTAGTGGGCCGGCTTGTACGGGCCGTTGACGTCGACGCCGAGATAGTCGGCCTGTTCGTCGGTCATTTGGGTGAGCTTGACGCCAAGAGCGTCAAGGTGAAGCCGGGCCACTTCCTCGTCGAGTTCCTTCGATAGGACGTGCACGCCCATCTCAATGTTTTCGGCGTTGGCGTGCAGTTCAAGCTGGGCGAGGACCTGATTGGTGAACGAACAGCTCATCACAAAGCTCGGGTGACCGGTGGCGTTGCCAAGGTTGAGCAGGCGGCCTTCGCTGAGCACGATAATCGAGTGACCATCGGGGAAGACGAACTCGTCGACCTGTGGCTTGATGGTGACGCGCTGAACGTCGCTCATCTTGAACAGGCCGGCCATGTCGATCTCGTTGTCGAAGTGGCCGATGTTGCCGACGATGGCCTGATGCTTCATCTTCGCCATATGACCGGCGAGGATGATGTCCTTGTTGCCGGTGGTAGTGATGAAGATGTCGGCGATCTCGAGCACGGCCTCAAGGGTGTTGACCTCGTAACCGCTCATGGCCGCCTGGAGGGCACAGATCGGGTCGACCTCGGTGACGATGACGCGAGCACCCTGGCCACGCAACGACTCAGCGCAACCCTTGCCCACGTCGCCGTACCCGCAGACAACGGCGACCTTGCCGCCGATCATGACGTCGGTGGCGCGATTGATGCCGTCGATGAGGCTGTGGCGGCAGCCGTACAGGTTGTCGAACTTCGACTTGGTGACTGCGTCGTTCACATTGATAGCGGGGAACAGCAGCTCGCCGCTTTCCATCATCTGGTAGAGGCGATGCACACCGGTGGTGGTCTCCTCAGAGACGCCACGGATGCCCGGGGCAATGCGAGAAAAGAACCCGGCATCGCGAGCAGCAATGTCACGGACCCGTTCGAGGAATACACCCCGCTCTTCGGACGCATCTTCTTCAGTGTCGGGAATGGCGCCGGCCTTTTCGTACTCCAGGCCCTGGTGCACGAGCATGGTGGCGTCACCACCATCGTCGAGGATCAGGTTGGGGCCGCCACCGTCAGGCCAGTGGAACAGCTGCTCGGTCGCCCACCAATACTCCTCCAACGTCTCGCCCTTCCAGGCGTAAACTGGAGTACCCGTCGGGTTCTCCATGGTGCCTTCGGGGCCAACCGCCACGGCCGCAGCAGCATGGTCCTGGCTGGAGAAGATGTTGCAGCTCACCCAGCGGACATCGGCGCCAAGAGCGACGAGCGTCTCGATGAGCACGGCAGTTTGCACAGTCATGTGCAGCGAGCCGGCAATGCGAGCACCGGCGAGCGGCTGCTCGTCGGTGTACTTTGCACGCAGAGCCATAAGGCCCGGCATCTCGTGCTCCGCCAGGCGGATTTCGTTTCGGCCAAAACTAGCCAGCTCGATGTCGGCGACTTTGAAGTCGCCCGTGATGGTGCCCATGGTGGGGCCTCCCTGGTTCTCGGTACGTATTGGAAGTCCGGGGCCGGGGTCAACTGACACCATCTCTGCGCAGCCCGCAGACAACAGTGTACGGCGACAACTCAAGTGTCGAACGAACCTACAGCTGCAAGAAATACCGTGCCCCGACCAGAGAGCTCGATGGTCGACTCGTCGGCCGATATCCAAGCCGCAGCACCGCGGTCGATCACATGGGTGCCGACATCGATCACGCCATCGGTGCAGAGCAGAATGGAGGGCCCCCCAGCGATGGACCGAACGCCGTCGACCTCTATTCGCTGCAGAGAAAACTCTGGTACCGGGGTGTCATAGGTAGCGACGCCATTGATCATCGCCGGGCGCTGAACGTCCGGGCGGGTCGGCACCGCATCAACGACCGTGAGAAACGTTTCGACATCAATGTGTTTGGGCGTAAGTCCACCCCGGAGCACATTGTCGGAGTTGGCCATGATCTCAACAGCGGTGCCATGCAGATACGCGTGAAGGTTTCCCGCCCCCAAGAACAGGGCCTCGCCGGGAGCGAGGGTGACGAAGTTGAGCAACAACGCTGTAACTACGCCAGCATCGCCCGGATAGAGCGCACCAAGCGCAACAGCCATTGCCCGTTCACGGCGACCAATCTCAGGTCCATCGACCCGACACGCGTCGACCACAGGGTTCACCAGCGCAGCGGCATCCCGGGCACTCAACGTCAACAGATGTCCCAGCAACGCATTGAGTCCGGCCGTAACCGGATCAATCTGCAGCCGCTCGCGGACCGGGTCGAGGGCCGGCGTGTCGATCGTATTGAGGATGGCGAGTGTCGCCATCGGGTCACGGAAGCCACAAAGCGCATCGAACTCAGTCAGCGCACAGATCAATTCCGGTTTGTGGTTCCGATCGCGAAAGGAGCGGTTCGGCGCGTCGACCGGGATTCCCGCAGCATCTTCGCGGTCGAACCCAGCTTCGGCCTCAGAGATCGATGGGTGTGCCTGTAGCGACAGCGGGCCACCGGCCGACAAGACCTTCAACAGGAACGGCAAACCACCAAAGCGATCGGCCACCTTGCTGCCGAGTTCGGCGACAGGGTCAGCGGCGATCAGGCCATCGAGCAGAAGTCCGGCGCCACCCACTGACGACGGCCCCGACGGATGAGCCCCGAGCCAGAGCTCGGCCCACGGCTCGCCCGTTGCGGGAACGCCGAGAAGTTCGGGAATCGAGTCGACGGATCCCCAGTCGTAGTGCCGAATCACGCCTTCAAGCAACTGCATGGGGTCCTGTCGGTCGAGGGTCCTCAGATGACGTCACTCACTGGGCGGAGCGGCGGCGCAGGAGTGCTGCGGCAACGGCATCGGCCAGGAGCACAAGATCGAGGAGTTGGGCGAGAGGCCCATCGCCGGCTGCCGAGAACGAATGAATATTGTCGAAGTGATCGGAAAGAAGTGCCACTCCGGCGTCGAGTCCGTCGGGCTCAAAGTCGTGGCGCAGCAGGATCAGCACTGCGCCGTTGCTCGTGGACTCCGCGAGGCGCACACCCGACGCTACGTCGGCAGGTCCGGTCGGCAGCCGGCGTCGGACCGCAGCAACCTCACCCACCCGGTCTAGCTCTTGCACCCACCGACGTGCCGCGTGCTTGCCAACCGCCCCAGCTCCGGTGACGATGGCAAGCCGACCGTCGAGCGCAGCCGCTAAGTTGTCGATGTCCCCGGTCTCGCCCAGTTGCGCAACGCGATCGCTGAGCTGGGATGCGGTGTTGGAAACTGCGCCGCTCATTCCCTTCGCAAAGCGAAGGCGTTCGAGAAGTACGAGCACAGGCACGATCGACACACCGAGACCCGCTGCGGGCCCTGCGTCAGGATCAATCAGCACGACCGGAATTTCCCAGTCCACACACGCCTCGGCGAACGTACCCGGCGCCGCCACGGCGATAAGTCGGGCACCCGCAGAACGGGCTTCCTCGACGGCTTCGATCGGGGCGGTGTTATCGACGCCATCGGAGAGCGCAATGGCAAGCGTGCTCGCCGAGACCCATGACGGGCAGCGTCCACCGGTTGCGATGATCGGAACGCTCCCACGCAACTCACAAATCGCAGCGATGACATCGCCGGCGACGCGGCCAGCACCAATGCCGAGAATGACCACCTCGGTGACGCCTTCGACCTCGGGTAGGCCATCGGTGTCAGCCGCGGCAATCGCCACGTCACGGACCTGGTTCGCCAGATGGCGGACCGAGTCGAGTAGATCGTCTGGAGTCATGTCAGCCGCCGAACGTCGGCGTGATCCCCTCAGCTTCGGCCTTCGCCACCAGACGCTCATGTTCGGAGTCATCGACGTCGACAGCCTCGTCGGGCAGCATCACGGGGATGCCCTCATGAATTCGATAGTGCTTCTTCAGGCGAGCATTGTAGAGGATCTCGTCATCGGCGAAATAGAGCAGCGCTCCTTTGTCAATCGGACAAGCGAGGATCTCAAGTAGACGGGTGTCGAGGGTCATGACACCGATTCTACGATCTGAAGTGCGCCTTCACCTCGGACACCCGGTCATCGACCTCTGCCTGAGTGGCCGCTTCAAGGTTGAGGCGGAGCAAGGGCTCGGTGTTGCTCGCTCGCACATTGAACCACCAATGGCCGAGATCGACCGTGAGCCCATCCAATCGATCCTGGTCATAGGCGCTGTAGGCGTCAGCAACTCGCTCGATGACCGCCGCCGCATCATCAACGGTGGTGTTGATCTCACCAGAAGCGGCGTACCGATCGAGCGTCGAGACCAGATCAGCCAATCCCGCAGGATGATCGCCGAGCGCTTCCAGCACGACAAGGGCCGCAATGAGACCACTATCAGCTCGATAGTTGTCGCGGAAGTAGTAGTGGCCGGAGTGCTCGCCCCCGAACGCAGCGCCGGTCTCGGCCATCACATTCTTGATGAACGAATGCCCGACCTTGGTGCGAATGGCGGTGCCGCCTCCCTCCGCGATCACCTCCGCCACCGTCTTGGAACAAATCAAGTTGTGCAGGACCGTGGCGCCGGGCTCACGCTCCAGAATCGAACGAGCCACCATCGCTGTCGTCAGCGAGCCCGAGATCGGGCGGGCGGTTTCGTCGACGAAGAACACTCGATCAGCGTCGCCGTCGAAGGCCAGACCAATATCGGCTCCAGTCTCAAGAACCCGAGCCATGAGATCGCGCTGGTTCTCGGGTTGGATCGGATCGGCCGGGTGATTTGGAAAGGTGCCGTCAAGCTCGGGAAACATGTGATCGAGGGTGAACGGCAACCCATCGAACACGGCGGGAACCACGAGACCACCCATGCCATTGGCGGTGTCAGCCACAACGTTGAGCGGCTTGAGACTGTCGATGTCGACAAAGGAGTGAACGTGCGCCACATACCCGTCGAGGATGTCGCGCTCAGTACGCGTGCCCTTGTGACCCGTGGGATCGGGCCCTGCCTTTGCCATCTCTTTGATGTCACCAAGACCGGTGTCAGAGCCAATAGGAGCAGCATGCGAGAGGCACATCTTGATGCCGTTGTAGCCAGCGGGGTTGTGAGAGGCCGTGAAAACTGCACCGGGAAGACCGAGGGCGCCCGAGGCGTAATACATCATGTCGGTTGCACACAGCCCGACATCGACGACGTCAACACCGTGCTCAAGGGCGCCATCACCGAACGCGGCAGTGAACTCCTCGCCATCGGGGCGCATGTCACGACCAACAACAATCGCGGTGGCCCCATGCCCAGCTACGAAGCGGGCAAAGGCCCCACCGATGGCTCTCGCTCCATCGGCATCGATTTGGTCAGGGACAGTGCCCCGCACGTCGTACGCCTTAAAGATCGCATCGAAATCAGTCACAAGAAAAAGCTACTTTCCGCCAGGGGGTAGACCGTCGACCACCCCCGTTGGCAGAGACTGTCCAACTGGAAGAGCATCCGCAGGCAACGAAGGATAATACCCGCGTCGTCCCGCCCAACGGACACGAATGATGTCGCCCAACACCATCAATCCATCCCGGACTGCGCTCACGGTCGAGGTATCGCTGTTCACGACCTCAACGGGCAACTCGCGCATCGTAAAGCCGTAACGCTCCGTCAGATGCAGTATCTCGAGGTCAAACGCAAAGCCATCGACCCTCCCTGCACCGAGCACGATCTTGGCCACATCGGCCCTGAACGCCTTGCACCCACACTGGGTGTCTCGATAATTACCGAGGAGGAGGAGGTTGGCGGCCATGTTGACCACGCGACTTCCAAACGACCGAAGCGCCGACGTTTTCCGAAGAGTGTCGGTGTCGTCGTGATGGCGGTTGCCAATTACCACGTCATAGCCCGACTCAACCGCGTCGACGAATGCGACGAGTTGATCCGGTGAGTAGGCGAGATCAGCATCAGTGAACGCGATCGTTCGACCGTTGGCGGCCGCAACGCCCAAACGCACAGCAGCACCTTTACCGCGATTCTTGGGCTGAACGATCACCTGATCAGCGCCGGCCTCCCGGGCAACTTGGGCGGTGGCATCCTTCGACCCATCATCGACCACCACGATCTCAAGATCGCCGGCGTTGTGATAGATGGCAAGGCCAGCTCGAACCTGAGCAATCGTCTCACTGATTCGTCGTTCTTCTTTGTAGGCCGGGATCACCAGGGACAGTCGAACCGATCCAGCGGGGGCAGGCCGGTCAATCGGGTTTCCTTGTTCGCGGCGTACATACCGGAACAGAACCGCACGGTGGAACACGGCGCGAACGGCCGCAGCCGCTCCGACCGCCATCAGCTTTGCGGTCCAATCGCCCAGCGAGCCGAGCCCGACGAACATGGAAAGGTCGATCGCACCAGCGACGAGTGCGGCTGCGAAAAATACCGTTGGTTTACGAATCCAGCGATCGAGGTCATCACCGCGCAGGGTCACTCGAGCGTGGAGATAGCGGGCGATCACGGCCGCCACCACCAGCGCCAGAAGATCGGCGAGAAGACGCCCGGTCGAACTACTCAGCCCGACTGCGAGGCCCACATCGATGACCGTGGCGAGAACACCAACCGCAACAAATCGACCCGGGATCAGTCGCGTTGTCCCGAAGCCAACATCGGGTCCAGCGGTCACCGGGTTGCGCCGTCGGCTGTCTCGACGGGACGTACTCCCCCGGCGATCCGCCCAGCGACTCGCGCCGAACGTCGCGCTTTAGCCGTGTCGATGATGGCCGGAAATCCCCAAAAGATGAGAACTGATGCGCCGAAGATGCCCGGCAGATACACGCCAAGGGCCAACAGCATGTCGTCGGCGCCCGGAGCCAGAATGACCCGACCAATCACAGTCACCAAGAGCGCAATCACAGCACCTGACGTCATCCAACGCACCCGTCGCTGCAACACGTCGATGCGTAGACCCAGATCATTGATTTCCGCCCATCCTTTGTGGCCGGCAGAAACGGCATCGATGAGCTGATCAGCGTCGTTCATCTCGGCCCGAGCAGCGCCAAGATCCCAGAGCCCAACCTCGGACCCAATCCGGAACCGCCGGTGAAAGAGCAGACCCGTAAGGCCGATGATCGAGAGAAGAATGCTGAAGAGCTCGATGCCTGATCGGCCGTAGTTCAGCTCAACATGCGTGTCAGTCGGGACGACGACCATCAGGTTGGGCGCCACGCGGTAGGGACCCTCGCCCCCGCTGACTGACCAGTTCGGGAAATAACTACTTCGCACCAAGACAGGGCTGCCGACCCGGTCGACCTCGAAGCTGATCGAGAACTCGTCGACCTCGACATTGGACACATCGACAGGATCGACGTCGACTCGATCAAGTAGAGACGGGTAGGCGGCAGCCAGTTCGTTCATCAGGGAGACGCGACTCACTTCGCCGAGGCCGTTCAATCCCGGCCACGCCTCTTCCATCTCAGTAACCGATGTTCGAGGCCAATCACTCGGGCCGTCGGCGGCCACCAACGGGACATCATCGGCTTCCCACCAGGCTACGGTCGGAATGAGCCACTCTTCTCCACCAGCATCTAGTCCGTCCATGACCACCGGCTGATGATCGAGCGGGACAACAAGTCCGCTGTCGCCGACAAGGAAGATGACCCACGCGCCCGCGGTAGCAATCTCCGTCAACTCCGGAACTGCCCTGCCTTGGGCAACCGCCTCCTCGGAGAATGCCATGTAGTAACGAACGCCGAGATCTTGGAGATGACCGACTCCGCGTAGAGCGTCCAGGTCGGAATAGGGCAGGTCGCGCTGAGCTCGAGACGGGTGAGCGGAGAGCTCAGATTGGAGAAGGAAATGGTAGGGGGTGGTGGCCGATGCCTCGAAATAGAGACCCTCCATCGACCCGATGCAGCCGTCGGTCCAGTACGGCAGAAGCATGGGTGCCATGGGAGTGCCATAGCTCCCGAGCCGGTCTGTGCCGTACTCCCACAGTGACCGTCCGCAACCGAACTCACTGCCGACCTCGCCCATCGTGGCAACGAAATAGGCGTATTCGGTCCAGCCGCTCGCACCCTCGTAGCCATTGAAGTTGTGTCGCAGCCATCCCGGGCCGAGGTTCTGTTCGGTCGTGCGGAGGCCAGGCCAGCCGTATTCGCCAGCATCGTTGAGTCCACCAAAGGGAAGTTGGCGAAGCGGGAGGGCCATGAAGACGATCAGGACCACCGATCCGACAACCACTGGTCCGGCGGCCAGGAGTGTCCGTCCCCGGCGGGCGAGTTCGCCGCTAGTCGACCACCCTTGTGCAACCCATCGACCAATCTCAGCCATGGCCAGACCGGCGGAAAGATAAACCGCCAGATAGTAGAACGGCACGATGCGAACGTTCCACAGCCGACCTTCGGGCAAGAGAACGAAGGCCAGGGCGAAGACCATGGCCGTCATCGACAACGCCATCCCGAATCGGATCCGTCGGATGGCAAATACGACAGCGCCGATGACGGCGAGGATCACGAAGAGTTGAAGCGGCGGATCGTTGACCAAAAAGTCCTGGTCGCCGAACGATCCCGATCGGTTCCACAACGCCGGCACATAGCGACGTTCTTTTCCCCAACCCATGTCGTTGAGGAGAGCCCGGTTCCAGAAGAACGGCAGGACCCAGAACGCAGCCAGCAGGCCGGCCAACGAACCCATCACAGTGGTCCACACAAGGGTGCGAATACTTGGCCGGGTGAGCAGCAATGCAAGAGTGGCCACGATCGCAAAGAACGCCGCAAACAAGTGGGTGAGTCCAGCGAGCGCAAGCAGCACTGCGGCCAGGCCACGTCCCTTCCCGGTCTCGATTCCACGGGCGACAACGCCGAGATACACGACGGCGATCGTGAGCCCCAGGGAATACGCGAACTCACCTGCCATCGTGGACATCAGATTGCCGCCGTAGATGTTGTACGACCGATCGAAGAGGAACGGCAGTGTCATCACCGCGAGAACTGCCGGACCAGGAAACGCAAGGCCTGCGAGTTTGCCCGCGCTCCATGCCGCAATTGGCATGAACAGCATGCCGGCGACCACAACGAGTTTCATTGCGATGCCGTACTCAACCGGAACCACGAGCATCCATACACAGAAGGCGGTGGCGTGGATCGCGGCAATCCGCATTGATGACGTGCCGAAGCGCGGACGCATCCAAAGCACTCCGGTCGCGATGACAATCGACGCAGGAATGGCGAGCCAGCCAACCAGACCAATGTTGACAACCACGATCAACAGCGATGGGACGATCATGTAGAAGGTGAACGCGGGAAAGCCTGCGTACCAATCCGGTGACCAACCGGTCAGCCGAAAATTCGGTAACAAGACGTCTCGAAGGTATGCCGGCGACCACACGTGGGCCCCCATATCTCCGCCGGTCGGCGTTGTCGACGAGAACCAGTGACTCGGCTCGAGGCTCCGCAGCAGGAAGAGCGTGGCCCCCGCCACAAGAACGAACGTGATTACCGTTTCGAGCGACGGCCAAGCCCAAGCCCCTACGGTGGCCTGTTCCAGCGATGTGGGCCGTGCTAGGTCTGAGGGGAGAGGCAGTGGGGTCTCCTCATCGGAGATCTCCGGCCGGGTCGTGTCGGTCATATTGTCGACCATATTGGCATCTGGGCGATGCTTGAACGCGGCGCCCTCCGACAGAGATTCAGAGGTGGTGTCGAGGCTGGCGTGCTTTGGGCTGGCCGAGTTCGCCGATGACACCACTGAGGGTCGTCAGACGACCGTCTCGCCGCCACCATCGCTGGTCGCATCTTCCGCAACTACACATCGTTCGTTCACCGGCCCCGACGTTGATGGCGATGGCCACGAGGGGGGCTCCACAGGCGGGACACGCAGGGTTCGACATCTGTGCACTCTCTACTCGGCGTGCCCCATCCTTCGGACGAGGAGTGGGCCATTTGAGATATTAAGGACGTTTTTCTCACTTTTCGTGAGCTTCTTGGTTGCTCTCCCGTAGTTCACACGCGAAGAAGAAGGGTGACGACCGCAGTGAGATTGAAACCAACATGCGTCCAGATCGCGGTGCCTAGGCGCCCTGTCCGATGCATCACCGACGCGGCTACCACCGCAAAGGCAAAGAGCCCAGGGAGTTGCAACGCCTGGAAGTGTGATGCGGCAAAGAGCAGCGATGACGCCGTCGTGGCAAGCACAAACCCGGTTCTGCCCAGATCAAGATGCATGTCGACGAGGCCCTGATGCAGGAGGCCTCGATAGAGAATCTCTTCCACAACCGGCGCGCCAATCGCAGTCAGCAAAATGAGTGCCGCAACGTCGAAGGGAGTATCGACCGCAGCAATCAGGTTGCGGGCCACTGACTCGACGTCTTGTTCACCGAAGATGGCAAAGATCGGAATATAGACAAGCGGGATAATCGCCAGCTGCGTCAGAACCCCCAGCCCAAGCCCTAGGGGAACGTCGATTCCGCGAAAGCCCCAGTTGAGATCGCGCCGCCACTCAAGCCCCGCAGCACGGGCCCAAAGCGGCCCGCCTATCAGGCACAGCCACAACGGAATGCTGAGCGCGACGACCACGCCAGTTGGGATGCGGTTGTCGTTCAGCGGCGCATTGACAGCCATCTGCGCGGCGGTACGGCCAATTTCAGCCCCATGAGCCGCTGAGACCTCAATCTCCCATCCTCCGAGCTCAACGATCCCGAGCCCGATGAACGCCGACAGCAAAATGCCAGTTCCGACCGACACGATCGCGACAACAACGCGCCACGAGGCTTGCGGCACTTCGGATGCTTCATCCATCTGGGTGCTCGACTCAGCTCACGTAGCGGAGGCGTGTGCCGACCTGTTCGCTGCGCCGATCGCGGAGCTCCCATCCCCGAGGTGGCTGCGTGCGATCAGCATGACGCCGACACAAATCGTGATTCGCCGGATGATCTTCTGGGGCGAGGCGATCGAGCCACACAACCTGTTGCGAATACGCGTACGAAAGCGTGGTATCGGCTGCTTGACCACAGCCCGGACGGGCACACCGGCGGTTCATGGGAGCACCGTAACAGCCACTCACAATTCGTCGGAGGATTCCAATAGATCGCAAGGCTTCGTCGTTGCGAGGCGGATGAACCGCTCGACGGGTCTACATTGACGTCATGGCGAACCCTCCTCCGCCCCCTCCTGCGCCGAAGAACAATGGCGACGGACCGCCCGCGCCGCCGCGCCCAGCCGCAACTGGTTGGCCGCGTTATGCGGTCTGGATTGCCCTCGGCTCAATAATTGCCATCCTGCTGACCAGCCAACTGCTGACGCCGAACGACGCCACCGAGGTGGCTTACTCGGATTTCATCAGCCAGGTCGAGCGCGGCGATGTTCTCACCGGCAAATACGACAACACCAATGGCAAGATCACCTTCACGGTCGGCACCGAAGAGTTCGCCACGGTGGGTCCTATCCCGCTACCCGACGATGATGCGGCGCTCGTTGCCGGTCAGGTCGACGAGTTCACGTACGACACGCCTACCCCTAACTTCCTGCAAAGCTGGCTGCCGCTGCTGCTCCCAATCGGTCTGCTGATCCTGTTCTTCTGGTGGATGCAGCGGCGAGCTCAAGGTCAGATGGGCAGCATGATGTCGATCGGCCGATCCAAGGCCAAGACCTACTCGACGGAACGTCCCGGCACGATGTTCGACGACGTCGCCGGTTACGACGGTGTCAAGCAGGAAATCACGGAGATCGTCGACTTTCTGAAACACCCGGAACGGTTCGCTGAGATCGGCGCTCGCGTACCCAAGGGTGTGCTTCTCATTGGCCCTCCGGGCACGGGCAAAACGCTGCTTGCGAAAGCCACAGCGGGCGAAGCCGACGTACCGTTCATGTCGGTCACAGGCTCTGATTTCATGGAGATGTTCGTGGGTGTCGGCGCCAGTCGTGTCCGAGACCTCTTCGAATCGGCCCGAAAAATGGGCAAGGCAATCATCTTCATCGACGAGATTGACTCCATTGGCCGTAAGCGCGGGAGCGGACTCGGCGGCGGCCACGACGAGCGCGAGCAGACCCTTAACCAGATGCTGTCAGAGATCGACGGCTTCGAGGGCTCCGAGGGAATCGTGATCATCGCCGCGACCAACCGCCCCGACATCCTCGACCCTGCCCTACTCCGTGCTGGCCGATTCGACCGCCAAGTCATGGTGCCGCTTCCCGAGCTCGAGGATCGAGTCAAAATTCTCGGCGTTCATCTCAAGGGAAAGCGAACCGAAGACGACATCGATGTCCAGGTCATTGCCCGAGGAAGTCCAGGCATGAGCGGTGCCGACTTGGCTAATCTCGTAAACGAAGCCGCACTCTTCGCCGTTCGCCGCGGAGGCAAAAAGATCTCCGCCGCCGACTTTGACGCCGCTCGCGATCGCGCCTTACTCGGTATCGAACGAGACTCGATGGTCCGGTCGCCAGAGGAGTTGGAGCGCACCGCCTACCACGAGGCGGGCCACGCCCTCTGCGCGGCCGTGCAGCCCAAGAACGACCCCGTCCACAAGGTCACCATCATCCCGACCGGAATGGCGCTCGGCGTCACCATGACGCTGCCCGAAGGTGATCGCCACAGCCTCGACAAGCAAGAGGCCGAGGCTCGCATGATCATGGCCATGGGCGGCCGCGTGGCTGAAGTACTCGTATTCGACGAGCTCTCCTCCGGTGCCGCCAACGACCTCCAGCAGGCCACCAGCCTGGCGCGCCGCATGGTCACCGAGTGGGGCATGAGCGATGCCGTTGGCCCGATGTCGCTATCTGACAGCGGACCCGTCTTCCTTGGGGAAGACATGATGCAGTCAAAGAGCTACTCCCCCGCTACCCAAGAGTTGGTAGACGAAGAGATCCGCAGGATCCTCGTCGAGTCGGAGAATCACTGCCGCGACTTGCTGATCGAATATCGCAACGGACTCGACCTCATCGCTCGGGCACTGCTTGAGCACGAAACCATCACCGGTGCCGAAGTCGACCGCCTGATTGAGGTCTCTCGGTCCGGTCCAGCCCAACTGGCCCAAGCCCAGCCGGCCGAGGTCGGTTCAAGCGACGACGCCAGCTGATCCATGGATCGAGTTCTCCTGGTCCTTGGCGCTCTCGCTGTCGCGGGTGCTGTGGCCGGGCTGCTCGGGGGTTCACGTCGAGACAAGTACGTCCAGGCGACGCACGTCCCTCAGCTTCTTGATCGGCGCGACTTCGGCCGCCCGGAAGCGCCATGGCTCGTAGCGGTATTCACCTCAGCGACCTGCGACACCTGCGCTGGCGTATGGGAACGGGCCCAGCACCTCGAAAGCAACTCCGTCGCCGTGCAGCAGCTTGAGGTTTCCGCAGAGATCCAACTCCACGAGCGCTACCGAATCGATGCCGTCCCGACACTCGTCGTGGCTGATGACGACGGTGTCGTCCAACATGCCTTCCTCGGGCCGGTCACAAGTGCCGAACTCTGGGCGGCAGTTGCGTCTACTCGATCCGACTCAGCGCAATAACTTCTCCCACGGCCGCTCCTCCGAGGAGTTGCCGTGAGGTGAATCCCGTCAAATCCCGACCGACGACAACTGGGGCCGTCGACTCGATGACAACAATCGGACGTCCTTCACCAATCTCCATCACCGGGATCGTCGTGCGGCGACTTGGGCCAAGCTCCACGCTCAGCACGAACCGCTGACCAGCAGAATCAACGACATGTACATCGACGACGGCGATCGACGTGGTCGATGGATTCACAATTGCGAGTAACCCTGCCCCGCCCTCCATGGGTGCAATCCACATGTTCGAGGCTCCGTCGATGCCGACGATTGCGGCGGTTCCAGGAACACCTTCGGCAGCTAGCCCTGCTGAACTTTCGAGCATCACCGCCACGGGAATCTCATTCAATGAACGCGCTATCAACGAGAACGCACCGAGTTCACCGAGACGGGTCTCTGTGCTCATGTCAATACGAACGGTGCGGCCGGGCCGGACCGTGAGTTCGATCGGGTCGGGAGAAAGGGAGCCGTCGGTCAGGATCTCCAAATCGACCTCGGCAGCGTCACTCGGATCGGGATTTGTCACGGTGATGGTGTCGATGGTCTGACCAGTACCGAGGATGGGGATGATGCTGACTTCTGCGCCATCAGGGATCACTGGTGTGACAGTCAGACCTCGCATCGACTCGCTGTCCCTGGTCTGTACCCGAGCGACCGAGACACGACCGGCGATCACATCCAGTGTGGCGGCGACCCGACGGGCCACTGTGACCTCGTCGGTCACATTTATTGCCACCACTTGCTGGCCCGGGACGACGATGGCATCAAGTGAGTCAGGACCGACGTCCGCCACGAACGAGATATCGACGACGGCGTCTTCTTGGAAGGGGTTGAGAAGAAGAAGAGTCAGTTCCTCACCGTCGGAAAGTACGCGAGTGGCTCCATCGGTAACGGCAAACGATGTGCCTGTGTGGGTGGCACAGGTTGAGCGGTCAGTGCCGGTCGGGCCCTCATGCGATTGCTCGACGATCACCATCGGGCTGTCGACCTCGATCACCGCGCCGACCCAGTCTGACTCAGGGGCGAGTTCGGGCAGCGCGACCGAGACCCGCTCCCCCGGTGGTAGTGCGAGCTGAATCGTTGACTGGTCTCCCGCAGTGGAACCCAGCACTGTGACCTCGCCGGTAGCAGGCTCCGTACCGGCATTGACGATTTCGAGGCCGACAACGGCCAATCCGCCTTCGCCAGACCCGCCCGGGCAGAACCATGTGCCGGTCGACGTCACCGGAGTCCCCACCTGATCCACTGCGGCAACGTCATCAAAGGTCCGTGGTTCCTGATCGAGCACGAAGCCCACTATGAGAGCACTGAGGATCACAACGGTGGCGCTAAGCCGCACAATCTTCATGGGCGCGTTCCCCAAAACTGGCGGCGAAGTCGATCAACGGCCAGCAAGATCAACACCGCCAGTTGAGCGACCACCGCAGCTCGATGGCTGAATGGCGTCTCATAGGAGAGCTGCGCCTCGCCACCCGATTCCGGGACGAAGGCATGCGACCACCCGTTGGCGATGCGACGAGGTGCCTCATCACCCTCGACGCGGAGAACCCAGTTCGTGTCAGGTGTTTGGCTGACAAGAATTTCCGTTCCGTCTGGGATCGACCCGATGATGTCGTGGCCAGTGCCGCTGAGCACACCGACGGTGCCCGTAAGAGGCTCGATCGCGAGGTCAGCAAGTTCGGTGACCCCTTGGTCAAATCCGGCGACCGCAGCGGCCCGAACGCTCGTCCATTCGGTGTTCTCATAGACCCGCATAGCGGAGTTCGAGCCGACGATTTGTCGGAGATCCAGTTGACGTCCGAATGCGTCGACGACCACACCCGGGATCGGTTGAGTCTGGGACTCTGAGCTGAAGGGGGCTGGCGCCAACCGTTCGAGCAGCACGACGTAGCGGACGCCGAGCCCTCCGAACAGTCGGCCGCTACGTTGCGTGGATCCCGCCATCACGCTGTCGAGCACATCGACCATCAAGTCCGCCGATCCAGCGTCAGGAGCGATCGTGCGGTCGGTAACGGTAGGCAGCCCATCGAGAGTGGCGACCCATGCGAGTCCACCCGTGAGTGAGCGACCCTCGGCTGGCAGAATCTCGGGAGCTCCGACCCAGACAACGCGGTAGGAGCCGTCGACCCCCGGACTGACGAACGGCATTGCCTCCTCGAAGCCCTGCCGCGCCAAACCCCAGCGTCCCGATTCAATCAATCCGAGCGTAGGGAGCGATCCAGCCACGGCTGCAACCAATGCGACCGGCACGAGAGCCTGCCGCCAGCCAAAACCCGCCCGACGGAGGTCATGCTCAACAGTGACCGCGGCAAGACCCAAGAGCCCAGCCACGGCCGCCGCGGCAGGAGCGATAAGAAGGGCCGGGTCTGCGAGCCCGAAATCAAGCAGACCACGACTTGCTACCAGCGCCAATCCCCATGACGACAGCGCCACCGTCCAAAGGCGGACACCGAGATCGAAACGCCATGACCGTCCGAGTAGGAGCGGTACAAGACAGGCGATACCGAGAAGCCACACCAGCGGGTCCGTGGGGTTTGGGCCAACCGAGAAACGGGTGAGTTCTTGCAGCGAGACGGTTGACGCCGACCCATTCCGGCCGCCCGCGAATACGTCCCAGGAGAAGTTGGATCCCGCAAGGCCGATCGTCTGGGGAAGCGAAACGAGCGCACCTACCAGGACAACCAACGGCGCAGCCCCCACCAGGCGGTGCGCGCCTGCAGGGTGAACGGCGATGAGCGATCCCACGAAAACCCCGGCATAAACGATCGGAACAATAATGATCGCCGTGGGCTCAAAAATAATACCCAGCCCGACCGCGGTACCAAGCCCAATCGAAGCCCGGACAATCCCTCGCACAGCCCCAGTCGCCACCCGGTACGGGGCCGATGCCTGGATCCGGAATACACCAGCCAACAGCCATGGTGAGAGGGCGAAGCCAATGATGCCGGGCATCGATGCCGCCGCAATACTTCCCCATGCCAAAGGGAGCGCAGCGTAGCCAACGAGCGAGGCGATCTGCGCCCGCCTCGATCCAGTGACGGCGAGCAATCGCCAGGCACCGAACAGGCCGACAAAGACGGGCCCGAGGACCAGCCAAGTCCGAACGAACCCTGACGATCCGCCCAGGACCCAGGCCGTGATCCCGGCGAGGCCGTAGCCAGTAGGGACCGCGGCGGCCGATCCCAGGTCACGGTGCACCCAACCACTCCACCAGTCGCCAACGAGTTCACCCGCCGACGAGGGAAATGCTGCGAAGTCGCCAACGGCGGCAGGGCCCGAGGTCAGTAGCTGCCGAGAGCCAAAGAGCACGAAGGCGACCACGAGCACCCACGACAACACCGCGAAACGGGTGGTGCCGGTCTGCATCGCGCTGACCAGTTCGTTGCCAAAACGGCGCTCGCTTCGACCGATCTGGCCTCGGATAAACGCATTAATGCGGACACTGCCGAGTTGCTGAAGCGCTCGCACATCGACATCAGACGCCTCCACCGTGGACCGCACGAACTTCCGACGCCGCCGGATCTCGCTCAGACGACCAATGTTCCAGGTCCACGCATGGGCGACATCTCGCACGTGAGCGAATCTCATGGTGACCAGAGCGATGAACAGCTCGCCCAACGCAAGAGCGGCCATCAGCGGCAGAGTGAAGAACAGCGACGATCTGCTGCTGTTGACCATCACGGTCCGAACTTGATGGCGTGCTCGGGTTCGGCGGATGTCATCAACACCGGTTCGTTCAACAATTTGCTCTCGGTGGCGTACGAGAGCATCTGGAGCAACGATCACCCGAGCTCCCCTGAGCTGCGCTCGCCAGCAGAGATCGACATCCTCGCCGCGCCGGGTGATGACCGGGTCGTAACCGCTCAGTTCTCGGAACAAGGTGGTGCGTACCAATAGGCATGCCGTGGGAACCACGAACACGTCCGTGACAGCGTCGTACTGCTCTTGATCTAGTTCGGCGGGCTCAACCACATCGCCGGTGACAGCGAACCGGTCAGCGACAAGGCCAACGTGCTGAAGCTGTTCGGGATTGTCCCAAGCCACCAGCTTTGGGCCGGTAATACCGGCGTTGGACCGAAGCGACTCGGTCACCAATGTTCGTACGACATCCGAAGCGAGGGCAACGTCGTCATGACAGATCAGCAGAAAGGCCGAACCCAGATCCGTTTCCAAAGCGGTGTTGGTGGCCGCCGCGAATCCGCTGGTGTCCGATGCGTCGAGCAGGGTGGCGTCGGGAGCGACCTTTCGCAGTCGCTCGGCCAGGTCCGGTTCGCCAGCGGCATCGATCACCATGATGTCGAGACGGGGGTAGTCCTGTGTGAAAAGACTCTCGATGGTTTCCTCAAACCACTCACCGGGTTCATGGGCCACCACGAGAGCCGTCACCGAGGGAGTGGCCGCCCGCGTGTCGGGAACAGACTCGGCGTCTGGTCGCAATGGCTCATCGGTGGTGTCCACGATCGACGGAGGCTACCGCTCAACCTCAACGATGACGGGACACCCTGGAAGCTAGAATCTCCTTCCATGGACTACGCCTTGCTCAACTTCTGAAAATGCGTGCACTAATCACCGGCGCCGACGGCTTCGTCGGGCGTTATCTTGTCGATCTTTTGACCTCAGCAGGCCAAGATGTCACCGAGTCCGCCACCGACATCACCGACCGCGACAACCTGATCGCCGCCTTCACTGACGCTGCTCCCGACGTCGTCTACCACCTGGCCGCTCAAGCCGACGTGGGGGGGTCGTGGGATTCGCCGATTGAGACGTATCGAGTCAATGTCGAGGGCACCGTCAACGTCCTGGACTCTGCTCGACTCGCTGGCGCTACGAGGGTTCTCGCTATCACCAGCGCAGATATCTACGGACAGGTTCACGAAAGCGATCTCCCGCTCACGGAAACTCAGCCCCTTCGGCCGGTCAACCCCTATGCCGCTAGCAAGGCAGCCGCCGAGATGGTCTGCCTCCAGGCGGGCTTCGGACACGGCCTCGAGGTCATCCGCGTGCGGGCATTCAACCATCTCGGCCCAGGGCAAAGTGACCGATTCGTGGCGGCGGCCATTGCCAACCGAATCGCCCGCAATGAAATGAATGGCGACTCGTCCATTCCAGTCGGCAACCTTGCGGCCCGGCGCGACTTTACCGACGTCCGCGATGTTGTGCGGGCGTACCACCTGCTGATGATCAACGGTCAACCCGGTGAGACGTATCACGTGTGCAGCGGTGTCGACCTGCCCGTCAGCGAACTAGCCGATACCCTTCTCTCGCTCGCGGCGGCTCCGATGCACCTCGCGCCTGACCCTTCTCTAATCCGACCCGTAGATGTCCCGGTCCTACGCGGCGATAACGGCAAGCTCCGCGAAGCCACGGGTTGGGTACCCGAAATCCCGATCGAACAAACACTCCACGATCTACTTCAGTACTGGCGCCAGATAGCGTCAGCGCCCACGTCGGCTTACTAACTGCACTCATCGACTCTAGAACTCTCCGCCCAACAAGGAATCACTGTGGCCAAGCGCGCACTCATCACCGGAATCACGGGGCAGGACGGCTCCTATCTCGCCGAGTTTCTCCTCGAACGCGACTACGAGGTCATCGGCATGGTCCGACGATCGAGCACCGTCAACTTTGAGCGAATCTCCCACATCCAGGACAAGGTCACCTTGGCACCCGGTGACCTTCTCGATGAAGTGTCAATGATTGAGATTCTTCGGACGTACCGCCCCGACGAGGTTTACAACCTCGCCGCCCAGTCCTTTGTGCAGACGTCGTTTGGCCAGCCAGTGCTGACCGGCGAAACGACGGCACTCGGCGTTACCAGGGTCCTCGACGCCATCCGCCTGGTCGACCCAGAGATCCGCTTCTATCAGGCGAGTTCGTCGGAGATGTTTGGCAAGGTCCACGAAGTCCCCCAATCCGAGTCAACCCCGTTTCACCCCCGCAGTCCGTACGGCGTCGCCAAGGTCTACGGCCATTGGATCACCGTCAACTATCGCGAGTCCTATGGACTGCATGGCACCTCGGGAATCTTGTTCAACCACGAGAGCCCGCGTCGCGGTCTTGAGTTTGTTACCCGCAAGATCACCCACGGCGTCGCCCAGATCCATCTTGGCCGCGAGACCGAACTCCGCCTCGGCAACCTCGACGCCAAGCGCGACTGGGGCTTCGCTGGCGACTATGTCGATGCCATGTGGCGGATGCTGCAACAGGACACGCCTGAAGACTTCGTGATTTGCACCGGCGACACCCACTCGGTTCGCGAGTTCTGCGAGGTCGCATTCAACCACGTCGGTCGCGACTGGCAGGAACACGTCACCATCGACGAGCGCTTCATGCGTCCCGCCGAAGTCGACCTTCTTGTCGGGGACCCCACCAAGGCGCAGACAGATCTTGGCTGGAAGGCCACAACCACCTTTGAGGACCTCGTCACGTCGATGGTCGATGCCGATCTCGACTTGCTCGAAGGTCGCCTGCGCGGCCTCGCCTGACATGCACACCGTGCTGGCAGGAGGCGTCGGTGCGGCCCGCTACCTCTGCGGTGCCCTCGAAGCCTTCGATCCATCGACGGTCACCGCCGTGGTCAACGTCGGCGATGATGTCGTGCTCCATGGGCTCCACATCAGTCCTGATCTCGACACCTGCACCTACACACTCGCTGGCGCCATTGATCCTGAGCGGGGCTGGGGTCTCGTTAACGAGACCTGGCAGGCCATGGCCGAACTGGGCCGCTACGGCGGCGACAACTGGTTTGGGCTCGGTGATCGCGATCTCGGTACGCATCTGTTCCGCACCGCCCGACTCGACACCGGCGCCAGCCTCACGTCTATAACCGCCGAGATCGCCACCGCCTGGGGTCTCTCCTGCAAACTTCTTCCAGTCACGAACCAGCGCGTCGAGACCAGGGTCACCCTGACCGACGGCTCAGAGATCGGCTTTCAGGAGTACTTCGTGCGACTCGCCCATTCGGTCGAGGTCACCGGCGTCCGGTTCGACGGCGCCGACACCTCCACGGTCAGCCGGGAGGCCCTCGACGCCATCGAGAACGCCGACGGTCTTGTGATCGCCCCGTCCAATCCCATTGTCTCGATCGGACCGATCCTCGCCATCCCAGGCGTTACTGAAGCCGTCGTGGCCCGCCGTGACCGCAACGTCGCCGTGTCCCCGATCGTCGGTGGCACAGCGCTGAAGGGGCCCGCCGATCGCATGTTGCGCGAACTCGGCGAAGAGTCCTCGGTCGTGGGAGTCGCTCGTCGTTATCGAGATCTCGCCGCCACGCTCGTGATCGACGAAGTGGACGCCGATCTCGCTCCCGACGTCGAAGCCGCCGGGATGCACGCCCTGGTGATGCCAACCATCATGAGTGAACCCGGCGTCGCCGCAGCACTCGCCACAGCATGCGCGGAGGCCTGCCGATGAGTCTCGAAGTCCTACCCATCACCGGGATCGGTGAGGTTCGCCCCGGGGATGACCTGGCTGAACTTATTGCCGCGTCAGATGCGAAGATTCTTGACGGCGACTGCCTTGTGATCACCCAGAAGGTCGTCTCGAAAGCCGAGGGTCGACTCGTCGATATCGATCCCGACGATCCCCTTTCCCACAAGCCTCTCGTGGAACGCGAGTCCGTACGTATTTTGCGGCGACGCGGTGAGTTGATCATCAGCGAAACCGAGCACGGCTTCGTATGCGCCAACGCCGGAATCGACCTGTCCAATGTTGAACGTGGTCAGGCCGCCTTGCTGCCGGTCGACAGCGATCGTTCAGCACGTGGCGTCCGTGACCGACTCAAGGCCCGCCATGGAGTCGACGTCGCCATCGTGATCAGTGACACCTTCGGCCGACCTTGGCGACGCGGCGTCACCGACATCGCCATTGGCTGCGCCGGTATCAAGGCCATCGCGGACTTGCGGGGAACTACCGACGCCCTCGGTCGGGAACTGATGGTGACCGAGGTGGCAATCGTCGATGAGATCGCGGCGGCCGCTGACCTCGTTATGGGCAAGTCAAAGGGCGTTGCCGTAGCGATCGTCCGCGGCCTCGAACCAGAGTGGTTCGGACGCGGTGGAGTGGTCGATGAGATCATCCGCGATCCATCCGAAGACCTGTTCCGGTAACAGTCCCCACATTCCGTGACAACGAAGTCGGCCCCATGCCGATGTCATTGTCGGGAACCCTTGGGCTTATGTGAAGCCGTTGGGGTTTTGACGCTGCCAGTTCCAGTGATCTCGCATCATGTCGGCCAGATCGCGCTTCGAACTCCAGCCCAAAACCTCTTCGGCGTACGCCGGGTGGGCGTAGATCTTCTCAATGTCGCCAGCGCGACGACCGACGACCTCGTATGGGATCGGTGAGCCGACCGCTGCGCTCGCGGCATGCACCACATCGAGGACCGTGCGTCCCACGCCAGTGCCCAGATTGACCGCGGTACAGCCCGACATCCCTCCAGCGAGAGCGTCCAAGGCGGCGACGTGCCCCTCGGCCAGATCGACAACATGGATGTAGTCACGAACGGCTGTGCCGTCGGCGGTGTCATAGTCCCCACCGAACACCATGACCTTCTCGAGTCGGCCGACTGCCACTTGCATCACGAACGGCACGAGATTGTTGGGGATCCCATTGGGATCCTCGCCCAGGGTGCCACTCTCGTGGGCGCCAACCGGGTTGAAGTATCGAAGAAGTACAACGTCGAGATCAACAGCGGCAGCGGCATCGCTCAAGATTTGCTCGCTCATGTACTTCGTCCAGCCGTACGGGCTTTCCGCGCCGGTGGGCGCCGCCTCGGTGACCGGGATGACGCTGGGCTGGCCATAGACCGTGCACGAAGACGAAAAGACCAGCTTCGAGACGCCAGCTTCCATCATTGCATCGACGAGACCGATCGTGGACCCAAGATTGTTGCGGTAGTAGTCGAGGGGTTTGTCGACCGATTCACCAACTGCCTTGTAGGCGGCAAAGTGGATGACCTCGTCGATGTCGTGATCCTTGAAAACTCGTGCCAACGCACCAGAGTCGAGCATGTCGACTTCCACCATCGCCATCGAGTCAGTGGTGAGCGCACGAACGGCATCAACCGCTTTCGGCGAACTGTTGGAGAAGTTGTCGAGAATGACGACCTTGCGGCCGGCCTCGTGAAGGGCCACTGCGGTGTGGCTCCCGATATAGCCGGCACCGCCGGTGACAAGAACAGCCATCACTCGTTCTCCGGGATCTTGGCACCCGCCAGCGAAGAGTCATCATCAACCCGCGCACCGTCACCGAGCATGGTCATTTCGGTGATTTTCGAACCGGCGCCGACGACCGCTCTGGGTCCCACGATCGAGCCCTCGATCAATGTGCGCTCTCCAATAACCGCGTCCATGGACACGATCGACCCGCGAATGATTGCGTTGGCCGCTACGGTCGCGCCGCTCATCACGACAGATCGCTCAATGACCGCCGACGGGTCGACGGATGCGTCGGCGGCGATGCCGTTGACAGAGGCCCCACGAACCCCGTCAAGAAGGTCGAGTTGAATCTGGATGTACGTTTCTGGTGTGCCGGCGTCGACCCAGTAGGCCTCGGACTGGACAGCCCACAGGCCACCATCGGCCACGATTGCTGGGAATGTTTCGCGTTCGATCGACACTTTGCGGCCGGTCTCGATGCGCTGGAGCACGGATGGCTCGAGTACATAGGTGCCCGCGTTGATCCAGTTTGTCGGCGCTTCGCCTACAGGAGGCTTTTCGACAAATCCGAGAACCTTGCCGTCGGGATCCGTCGGGACAACGCCATAGCGCGACGGATCATCAACCGGTGTCAGCGCAATCGTGGCCTCAGCACCGATCTCATGGTGGCGGTCCCATACCGACGTCACGTCGAGATCGGTGAAGACATCGCCGTTGATGACGATGAAGGTCTCATTGATGCCGGCAGCGTCGGCGGCAAAGCGCACGGCGCCCGCCGTGTCGAGCGGTTCGGGTTCGACGGCGTAGGTCAGTGCCACACCCGCACACTCGTTGTTTGGGTAGGCCTCGCGAAAGACGTCTTCCTTGTAGCCCAGCGAAAGGACGACCTCATCGACGCCATGGCCACCGAGGCCGCCGATCACGTGTTCGAGCATGGGCCGGTCGATCACCGGCAACATCTGCTTCGGACTCGTCAATGTGAGGGGCCGGAGCCGTGTTCCGAACCCGCCGACGAGAACTACGGCCTTCATGGGACCTCCTGAGATTCGGAATGCGTTTCGCGTGTCCGATCCACCAGTCGGCGAGGGAGCACGCTGACCTGAGCGAACCTAGCGGTTGTGAGCTCCGTGGGCGACGGGTATCAGTCGGGATTCACCCGACGGTCACTATCCGTCAGATTCAGGAGCGTCGCTTTCAGCATCAGTTGTGTCAGTCTCAAGCGGGACGGGATTCTGGGAGATCCGGTCCGAACCGGTGCTCGCTCCAAGCTGAGTGATCGCTGCGGCACTGGGTGCCGGCGGATCTTCGCCGACGGGAACCTTCGCTATTGTGAAGGCCTCGCGGTCGCTGAGGAACTGAACTTCTCCGAAATCTCTGTCGTACACGGCAACCAACCGGATCTCAGGATCCACCTCGAAACGGCCAATCTTGATGACCGCAGCCTCATCGCCACAGCCGTCATCAGCCACGATGTCCTCGAACTCTCGTGCCGTGATCTCGTCGGAGGTCACCGTGGCTTCCATGGCCTCGAAGAAGATCGCCAACTGAGCGTCAGCGCCGGTGGCGGAGCTATTGAACGGATGGATATGGATCAGACCATCTTGATGGGTGTGGATGCCGTCCGGGTCAGCAACGCTCATGAACTCAGCTACAGGCGTTCCACAGTCGTAGACCGTGTAGGCGGAGTGCCAGTGATCGGCTGTGGTCGGAGCGACCACTTCCCGGCTCTCACGTGCGATCACGACCAGCGCAATGCCGAGGATGACGACGGCCGCAATGGTGAGCGGGAAACCCAGCTCCCGCTTTTCCGACACACCTCGCGACGAGGCTGCTGCTTTGGCGGCCCGCTGGACCTTCTTGGACGAACTTGCTTTACCCACGGCGAGCAACGCTAGCGGCCCCGCGGCACTCATCGGCGCGCATCGACCCGGATTAGCGACTGCTTGTCAACTCGTCAAATAGGTCGACATAGGCCGTTGCAACACCCGTCGGCGATACCCAGCTCTCGACGAATCGGCGACCCCGGTCCCCCATAGCCGCCGTTGCGTCCGGGTTGTCAAGCATTTCGCGTAGGGTCTCGACAAACGCAGCACTGTCCTCGGGCCGACATGTGACGCCACATTCGTGGGTCAGCAGCACCCGTTCGACCTCAGTCTCTGGGTCGATCGAGGCAAGCACGGGCCGACCGGCGGCAAGGATCGAATAGAGCTTCGAGGGAACCGACGACCGTGCGAGACCCTCGCGTAGCGCGATCACGTGAATGTCACCTGCCGCAAGCGTCTCACTCAACCGCTCGGGCGGCTGAAAATCAATGAAGCGCACATTGTCGAGGTCAGCGGCAAGATCTTGCAGGCGCCGGCGCTCGGAGCCTCCACCATTGATTACGAACACCACATCGTCGCGGTCAGCCATCGTGCGAGCAGCATCGATCATCAGGTCCAGCGGCTGCGAGAACCCAAGGTTGCCGGCGTACATCACCACGGTGCGGTCACCGAGGTCGAAGTCCTCACGATATGAGTTCTGGCGCTCTCCCGGTTGAATCCGTTCGATATCAACAAAGTTCGCAATGACACGAACCTTGGTCGATGAATCATCACCGACCTTTGCGGACACGTTCTCCGCCAGATCGTCGGACAACACCGTTACGGCATCGGCACGTCGATAGATGAAGCGCTCCAGCCACCGGGCAATACCAATGACCTTCGGGTCGGTGATCGCTCCGACCTCCACCGCGACATCCGGAAAAATGTCCTGCACATTGAAAACGAACGGCACACGACGCACACGCGCCGTGACCCACGCGGGTAGCCCGAGGGTCAACGGGGGCGACATCGCAAGAACCACATCCGGACGGCGGCGACGCAGCAGCAAGAGCAGCCCTGCCAGTCCCGTGAACCCGGCGAACCCCAGCGCCCGAGCAGGAATGTTTCGCTTATCGGTCGGGAACGGATGGACTCGGGTAATTCGGCCCCACGCAGTCCGCTCGGTCCGCCACAGTCGCCCCTTCCATTCAGGTTCGACGGCGTGCTCGGTATACCACGGTAACGAGGTGACGATTTCGACCTCATGACCTTGCTCCGCCACGCGGTGCACGATCTCGGTCATGACCACACCGGTCGGTGCCGGGTCAGGGTCGAAATGAGGACAGATCACCAAGACACGCATTGTTCAACCCTCCTAGGAGACCGCGTCGCGCCAAACGCTGAGCAAGGCGGCAGCAGACGACGCAGGAGAATAGACCTCGGCTCGAGCCGTACCCGCCACGGCGAGTTCCGCACGGCGCATCTCATCGCCGAGAAGGTCACTCAAGGCTGCAGCCCATCCCTCAACGTCACCAGGATCGACTAGCACGCCAGCATTGCCAAGGACCTCGGGGAGCGCCGTAGTGCTCGCCGCCACCACCGGAGTGCCCCGATGCATGGCTTCGAGCACGGGAAGACCGAAACCCTCGTAGCGCGACGGGAACGCCATGACATCAGCGCGGGCGGTGAGCTCAGCCAGCGTGGCCGCTTCGACGCGCCCAAGATGACGTATGTGTTGCCCCTCTGGGTCGAGGGCTCGGGTTGCGGCCTCAAGAGGAGCCGCACATCGGCCGGCTCCTCCGGTGAACACCACAAGGACATCGGGATGCGCGTCGATCACGGCTGGCAGCGCATCGAGAAGGACCCGATGATTCTTGTGGGGATGTGAGACGGCTGGGTAGATGATCAACGGACGATCGCCGAGCGAGGCGACCACAGGATGGACCGTGCCATGTATCACGCCGGGGTCGGAGGTCGATGAGACGACTCGCACTCGGTCCGGGGAACAACCGAACCGGTCGATAATCTGTCGACGCACCCACGCCGACGGGGTCACCACGACATCGGCTCCCCGGACGGTACGCGGCAACGCAGAGGCGAGATAGCGCTGCTTGAGAGCAGAGAAGTTCTCAGGCATGTCAAGTGGCTGAATGTCGTGAACAGTGACAACTGTCGGACATGCTGGTCGGCGGGCAGGGATTCGGCCACCGAAGTGATGGACCAGATCAAAGTTGCGAGTGGCATGGGCCACCCAGGTCGACTCGACGACAACCCGGTAGGGCCGGCGATGTGCCGGACCTCGAAACGGCAAGGCCACGTGGCCCTCGAGCTTTGGGTGTGAGGTAAAGAAGTTTCTGGCACCGACCACAGTCAATTCGACGTCATCGTCTTGATGATCAGCAAGCGCTCGTAGGAGCCGCACCGAGTACTCCTCGCTACCGCCGACCGCGCCGGGAACGACGAATGCGAGGTTGGCCGCGACCCTCATGGCGCCCTGTCCGTCACCGCACAACCTCACGGTAAACCGACGCCGTCAGGTTGGCGGTGTTTTCCCAAGAGAACGCTCCAGCACGGACCCGAGCCTTCGCTGACAGCCTGTCACGAAGAACGGCATCGCTGGCGATCTCATCGATCGCTGCGGCAATCGATCCACTGTCGTGCGGATCGATGAGGCGAGCGGCGCCCCCAGCGACTTCCTCGGTAGCCGAACCGCGGCTGGTGATCACGGGTGTGCCTTGCGCCATTGCCTCGAGAACCGGCATGCCGAACCCCTCCATCAGACTGGGGTACACGAATACCGTCGCCAGTTCGTACAGGATGCTCAGGACCGAATCCGGAACCACACCAAGATGGCGGACACGGTCAGTGCCGTCTGGAGTGCCGTGCATCGCATGGCTTCCCCATCCAACCGGACCGACAAGCATGAGCGGCAGATCAGCGTGAGCGCTCTCGTGCGCCTCTAGGAGCGACGGGAGGTTCTTGCGTGGTTCTGCGGTTCCGACCCAGAGGACAAACTCCTCAGGGAGCGAGTAGGCGGCTCTGACGTTCTGTCGGTCAGACTCCGCGATCACAACCGGCTGACAGCCCCACGGAATGACCCGAAGTCGTCCTTGCTCGATCCCGGCATGCCGGCAGTCTCTCGCAGTCGCCTCAGACGGCACAATGATCAGGGCCGCCTCACGTTTCGCAAGCTCCAGGCTGCGAGTCATGAACGAGACACCCCGCTTGGTGAATTGCTCCGGTCGATGCAGGAAAGCAAGATCGTGGATCGTGGCCACCAGTGCCGCCCCGGACCGGGGTGGCATCACTCCGCCAGTTGCGTGCACGACATCAACCGGTCCGGTCCAGCGCGAGATCGCGGGCCGACGAAGTCGGTGCCACGCCTCATAAAGAGCGAGACGCGAAAGCGGGAGATGCTCGACCGGGATCGTTGGCACGAGATCTGCGGGTGCTGACTCGCGGTGACGAGCGGCGAGACCCACAAGCTCAACATCGGTGTACGTGGCCACCGCATCGAGGGTGCGGATCGTGGACGTCGCCGTTCCCCCCGGAACACGGTGCCAACTCTGCTCGACGACCGCAGCGACTCGGGGACCCACGACCGGAGTCTGGCAGAACCGGCCGCGATCTCCTCCGATGGAGCACGGGTTGCGAACTAGTGGTCGACCACGGTCTTGAAATAGTCGACCGTGCGAGCGACACCTTCGCGGAGCTGAATTTGTGGCTCCCAGCCCAGTATCTCGCGAGCCCGGGTGATGTCGGGACGGCGTTGAGTTGGATCATCGGTTGGGAGAGGATGCATCTCCACGGTCGATGACGAACCAATCGTCTCGATGACGATGTCGGCAAGTTCTTTCACCGTGAACTCGTTGGGATTACCGATGTTCACAGGGTCGTTCTCGTCAGAGTCGAGAAGCGCAATAAGCCCATTTACCTCGTCATCGACATAGCAGAAACTCCGGGTTTGGGTACCGTCGCCGTAGATCGTCAGCGGTTCGCCGCGCAGCGCCTGCACGATGAAGTTCGAAACGACGCGACCGTCGTTGGCCCGCATGCGCGGGCCGTAGGTATTGAAGATCCGCACAATCCTCGTGTCGAGTCCGTGATAGCGGTGATATGCCATCGTGATCGCTTCGGAGAAACGTTTTGCCTCGTCGTAGACCCCGCGGGGACCGATGGGGTTGACGTTGCCCCAATAGTCCTCGGTTTGTGGATGTACGTGAGGATCGCCATAGACCTCGGACGTGGATGCGATGAAGAATTTTGCGCCCTTCTCCTTCGCGAGACCCAAACTGTTGTGAGTTCCCAGCGAACCGACCTTGAGTGTTTGAATCGGCATGGTGAGATAGTCAATGGGTGATGCCGGACTGGCGAAGTGCATGACCGTGTCGACGTCCCCCGGGACCCAGATGAAGTCCGACACATCGCGCTGGCTGAACGTGAACTCCTTGTGCTCGAACAGGTGCTCGATGTTGGAGATGTCGCCCGTGCTGAGATTGTCAATGGCGACAACTTCGTCGCCACGCTCGAGGAGTAGATCGCAGAGATGGGAGCCAAGGAACCCGGCGCCGCCGGTGATGACAACGCGTGCCATCAGGAGCGACCGATACCTTGATAGGTGAATCCGCGGCGACGAAGTGCACCGCGATCAAGCAGGTTGCGAGCATCCACGACGTTGCGGGCAGCCATAGAGTCGCCGATTTTGTCGAGATCAAGCCACTTGAAGTCGTCCCATTCCGTGCCGACGACAAGCGCCACAGCGCCCTCGCACGCGGCATAGGCGTCGTCGACCACGTCAAGGCCCTCGATGTTCAGGCTCTTCACGGCTGGGTCATAGCCGCGGACCGTGGCGCCCTTGGCGATCAGTCGTCGCGCTATCTCGAGAGACGGCGACTCGCGGACATCATCGGTGCCTGCCTTGAAGGCAAGACCAAGCAGTGCGACGGTGGCACCGTCGATGTCGGCCACCGACTCGACCTTGCGGACAATCCGTTCGAACTGCTCTTCGTTCACCGCAACCACGCCGCGCATCAACGAGAAGTCGTAGCCCGCGTCCTCCGCGATCGAGATGATTGCCTTGGCATCTTTCGGGAAGCATGAACCACCCCAGCCAGGGCCGGGGCGAAGGAACTCGTGACCGATGCGATGGTCGTAACCCATACCGAGTAGGACGTCGTTGACATCGGCACCCACCGCCTCACATACCGCCGCGATGGCATTGGTGAACGACAACTTGGTAGCGAGGAACGCGTTGGCCGCGTACTTGCACGTCTCAGCCGACGCAGGGTCAGTGACCATGATCGGGGCACGCACTCCGAGATAGAGCGACGCGACACGCCCAGCGGCTACCTGGTCGTCGCTACCGATCACCACGCGGTCAGGGTTGAGGAAGTCGTCGACCGCCGTGCCTTCACGAAGGAACTCTGGATTCGATACAACGGGAATGTCGGAGCGCCCCAGAGCCTGTTCGACGAGATGCGTCGAGCCGACAGGCACCGTGGACTTGTTCACCACAATCGTGCCGGGCCGAAGCTTGGCGCTGATTTCACTGGCCGCGGCCTGAAGATAGGTGAGGTCAGCGGAGCCGTCAGCGCCTTGTGGAGTCGGGACGCAGAGGTACACGAATTCCGCATTGGCGACGGCGTTCTCGGCGCCCAAAACAAAAGTCAGCTTGCCAGCATCAATTCCCTCCCGAACGATCTCCTCCAGGCCCGCTTCGTGGATCGGAATTTCACCGCGTTTCAACGAGTCGACCTTTTCAGGGACAATGTCGGCACAGATCACATCGTGGCCGAGTTTTGAGAAACATGCGCCGGTGGTGAGGCCGACGTATCCGGTGCCGACCACGGCGATAGTGCTGGTCATCGTTGCTCCTGAGATGGTGCTGAGACACGCATCGGCACTCGCACCACAGCCCCAGCCTAGAGCCGCACGGTGATGGGAACGTTCATCCGCAGGATTGCCCCTCAGGCGGGCGTCCGCGCGTTGATTCGGCCGTCGTTGTTGGCAGCACCGTGGTCGTGGGCACCGTGGTCGTGGGCACCGTGGTTGGCGAGACCGTGGTCGTCGGAGCTACCGATGTCGGAGCCGCGGTGGTCGAGGTGTCGCTCGCTGCGACGACCGTCGTGGTCGTCAACATGGTTGGCGATGACGTGCTCGTGGCCGCCAGATCGGGCAGCATCACTGGCCCGTGAGCCTGAACGGCCTTCAGCGTGCTTTGGAAATCACGCGGGAAGAGATACGAGACCTCATTGTGATCAGCGCCGAGCACAAGCGTGGTTCCGGTAGCCGTAGCCTGTTCCACGATTGCCGGTACCGGATCGAGATATTGCGCCAGGAGCCGGGCCCCACGCTCCAGCCCCGGTGGGTGAACGATCACGGTGGTTTCAGCGTCAACAAAGAGCTGGCGGTGGCCCGTCACCCCAAACCCAGCCTCATCTTGCAAAATAGCGGCCACGGCCTCGACCTGGACGAGATCTGCGCCCACTACCGCGAAGCGCACCTCGGCGGGGGTGACGCCATCGGCCACGCCTCGGAAAATCTCAAAGATCTCCTCGTTGGCACCCTCCACCGGCTCCAAGATGGATGTCAGTCCATCTCGATCGTCAACCGGCATGACCACCAGCGAAAATCGATGCAGCGCGTCTGGGTCGAAGTCGGTGAACGCTGCACCGAGGTCAATGAGTTCAGCGGGGGTGAGGCCATGGTCGAGCACGACGCTGTCGGCCCCGGACTCGATCAGTGAAGACATGGCGGTGATGTTGCGTGCACCCTGGGCGATGGCCCGTTCGAGCGCCAGAACCACAAAGTCCTGCTGGCGCTCAATACGGCTGAGATCTGGCTGGTACGAGTCGAGCAGTTGCCACGTACCGTCGAGATATTCCTCGTACTTGCGGGACCGCACGTAGCTCAACGCCGTTGCACCATCCATTTGGTAGCAACCACCCCCGTCAGGGATGTCGTAGGCCGCAAAGCCGGTGGCCTCATCCCGAACCGGATTATCGAACCAAATCGACACGCCATCGAGTTTGTCGACCACTGCCCGAAACGCCAAGAAGTCAAGCTGAACATAGTGATTGAGTTGGATGTCAAACGTCGTGCTGATTGCCTCGGCAAGGAGCTCGGGTCCTTCCACCAGCGTCAGTGAGTTGACCTTGTAGTCCCGGCCGTTACGCGGGTTCTCGATGGCCAAGTCGCGGGGAATCGACATCACCCAGGCCTGCCCGGATGCCGGGTCTATTCGCACCAACGCGATCGTGTCAGCCTGAAACCGGTTCCGCGGATCAATCTCACGACCATTGTGGATTGGATCGTTGGGGTCGATTCCCTGCGCGCTGTCCGTACCAATGATCAGGAAGTTGACTGGGGCACCGGGCGCCGTATCGGTCGCCAAGAGGTCTTCGGCGAACGTCACTCGGCCGATCTCCCCGACCCCTGCATACACGCTTTGGACGAACCACGCCGCCGCCAGAGCGGCACCGATCACACCCATGCATACGAGAATCAAGAATCGCTGGGGCCACGTCCGCCGCAGAACCACCTTGCCGTCGACTATCACGGCGCCGGACCATAGTGCACTGATCCGCCCTGTGGGTATCGGCGAATCACGCGGAACGGAGATGGACGACATCGCCGGCGCTAAATGACCGCCGTTCCCCATCGACGTCCACGATCAGTTCGCCGGCCGGACCAAGGTCGACGGCGACTCCCTCAACTCTCGTGCCGCCGGGAAGCTCAACCCGCACCAAACGTCCAAGGGTCAACGAGTGCACGCGTAGCTCAGCAAGTGCCAGAGTCGGATTGTCACGCATCAACGCCAAGTTTTCGAGCACAAGACTGAGGATGTGATCCCGATCGGTGGTGGCGCCAAGAGCGGTCACCGAGGTCGCCCCTTCCCAATCAATCTGGCCGACGTTCAAGCCAACACCCACGATGATCGCGCCTGGAGTTCCCGAGACGTACTCGGCCAACACGCCGGCGAGCTTGCCGGGGCGTGGACCCTCCTCGATAAGAAGGTCATTGGGCCACTTGAATCCGACCGCCACCGGTGTCAGCGATGCCGACGCCTGGCGAACGGCTGCCGCCACGACGACCATCATCGGCGCCGACTCATCGGCGCCGACCGGTAGGCGAAAGCTCATGAGTAGGTGTTGTGCGGCGGCTGCCTCCCACACTCGGTCGCGTCTGCCTCGACCAGCCGTCTGAAGGTCGGCGACCAAGACGCAAGAGGCAAAGTCGCCCGCTCGTGCCTCGCTCACCAAATCCGTGTTCGTCGAGCCGGTTTGCTCAACATGGCGTACTGGGATGCCAACTCTCGCGCCAGCCCGGACGGCTCTCGGAAAAACAATCTCCGCTGATCTCGCATCTTGGGCAGTCATTCGGCTAGTCATTAGCACGTGTTTTCCAAAGTACTAATCGCCAACCGGGGCGAAATTGCCGTACGAGTCATTCGCGCCTGTCGCGAGCTCGGCGTCGCCACCGTCGCTGTCTACAGCGAACTCGACCGCAACGCCCTCCACGTTCGACTCGCCGACGAGGCATACGCGCTTGGGGGACAGACCGCGGCAGAGTCCTATCTGAATACCGAAGCGATCCTCGATGCCATCGAGAAAAGCGGCGCAGATGCGGTTCACCCCGGCTATGGCTTCTTCTCTGAGAACGCCGATTTTGCCCGTTCAATCACCGATCGCGGCGTCGCCTTCATCGGTCCTCGCCCTGAAGCCATCGAGGTCATGGGCGACAAGATCTCCGCTCGCGAGGCAGCCGAGAAGGTCGGAGTCTCGGGCGTTCCTGGTTCAACAAAGCTTCTGACCAACGCTGATGAGATCGTTGCCTTCGGCACCGAGAACGGCTGGCCGATCGCGATCAAGGCCGCTTACGGCGGCGGCGGACGCGGTATGAAGGTCGTGAAGAATGCTGATGAAGCTGCCAATCAACTCGCATCAGCAAAGCGCGAAGCCACGGCCTACTTCGGCCGAGACGAGTGCTACATGGAGCGCTATCTCACCAAGCCGCGCCATGTCGAAGTCCAGATCATGGCGGACAGCCACGGCAACTGCGTCTATCTGGGTACCCGCGACTGCTCGGCCCAGCGCCGTCACCAAAAGCTCATCGAGGAAGCCCCGGCCGCCGGTATCCCTGGTGACATCATCGCCGCAATGGGCGACGCCGCCGTCGCCGTCGCCAAGGGCTGCGACTATGTCAATGCTGGCACCGTTGAGTTCCTTTATGAGAACGGCGGGTTCTTCTATCTCGAGATGAACACTCGCCTACAGGTCGAACACCCCGCCACCGAATTGATCACCGGCATCGATCTCGTGGAGATGCAGCTACGCGTCGCGGCCGGCGAAACGCTGCCATTCACGCAGGACGAGGTCCAGGTTCGGGGTCACTCGATCGAGATCCGCATTAACGCGGAAGACCCGGCGGGCGGAGCGTTCCTCCCCTCCCCCGGTCCGATCAATACGCTGAAGACCCCAGACGGTTTCGCCACTCGGTTCGATACCGGTTATGAGGCGGGCGACAACATTAGCCAGTTCTACGACAACCTCATCGGCAAACTTATTGTCTGGGGCCACGATCGGCCCACGGCTATTGCCCGAGCTCTTCGTGCCCTAGGCGAACTCAAAATCGAAGGTGTGGCCACGACCATTCCCGCTGACATCGCGATCCTCGAGCATCCCGACTTTGCCGCTCTCGAGCACTCTACGAAGTGGGTCGAAGACACCCTGGATCTCAGCGGCGTTGGATCTACGACGGCTGATGCTGCCGCTGACGACGAGTCTCGTGTGAAGCGCGATCTCGACGTGGAGGTCAACGGCAAGCGCTTCAGCGTCTCAATGTGGGTTCCCGACTCAGCCGTCGCCACGACACGTTCAGGACCGTCAAAAGCTCGGCGCGCCGCGGGTGCAGCCAGCCGCGGCAGCAACAGCGGCGACGTCACTGCCCCCATGCAGGGCACCATCGTGAAGGTCAACGTTGCCGTCGGCGACGAGGTCGAGGTCGGCGATGCCATCGTGGTTCTCGAAGCCATGAAAATGGAAAACAACGTGGGGGCCGAAAAGTCCGGCACCGTCACAGAGATCCGCGTCAGCGAAGGCGACTCAGTCGGCGGTGGCGACGTCATCGCCGTGATCGAATAGCTTGAAATTTTTGCGGATTACCCCACCGAGGTGGGTAATCGTCAACGATTTCGAGAGTGTTACTCGGCGGCTTCGGCGAGCGCTTCGGCGAGAGTCGGGTGCACGAGAAGGCTCTCGTGGATGTCGGTCACCGTCAGACCGTTCGTGACAGCGATCGCCAAGATGGAGATCAGTTCCGCGGCGTGGCGACCAACAATCGAGCCGCCGAGTACAACTCCGGTAGCGGGATCCGACACGATCTTCACAAAGCCGCGCGGATCATCATTGATGAGCGCCTTGGCGTGCGACGAGAACGGCACCTTCGTGACCCGCACCTTGCGGCCTTCGGAGAACGCATCGGTCTCGGCCATCCCGACATCCGCGATCTCAGGCTCGGTGAATATCGCCGAGGCGGCCTTGTCGTAGTCGATCTGACGTTCCTGGCGATGCGAGTACGCTCCCATGGCGTGCTCGGCAATCTTGCGACCCTGCATCGAAGCCACCGATGAAAGCGGGAGACGGCCAGAGAGGTCGCCGGCAGCATAGATGTGGGGCACATTGCTTCGAAGCTGGTCATCGACGGGCACATAACCGCCGTCAGCCGTGACGCCGGCACTCTCGAGCCTGAGATGATCACTGTTCGGAATCGAGCCGATGGCCAGCAGCGCGTGAGAGCCAGTGACCACGCGGCCGTCGTCGCAAGAAACGACCACATCGTCGCCGAGTCGCTCGATGCTCGTGGCCCGAGCACCTTTGAGTAGCCGCACGCCACGCCGCAGGAAGTCTTCTTCCAACGCTGCCGCCACCTCGGCATCCTTTTGTGGGAGAACCTGTTGGCGACTCACAACCAGGGTGACCTGGGCACCCATCGACTCGAACATGTGAACGAACTCCACCCCGGTGACGCCTGAGCCGACGACAATCGCATGACTGGGCACAGATGACGGCGGATAGGCATCGCGGGTCGAGAGAATTCGATCACCATCAACATCGACCCACTCTGGGATCCGGGGACGGCTGCCGGTGGCCAGAACAATGATGTCAGCCTCGAACGTGCGTTCGCCCTCTGCAGTAGTGGCGACAACCGTGTGGGGGCCAACTAGATGGCCGGTGCCGTCGATCAACTCGACGCGCTGGCTCGAAAGCAAGGTGCGGATCGAGCCTTCCAGACGTTGCTCGATCGCTCCCAGGCGCTCTCGCAACTGGGCGAGATCGACATCGGAATCCACTTCGGATAGCCCCATGCGGACCGACCGACGGAGAAATGACCGGGCGTTGCCGGTGGCAATCATGGCCTTCGAGGGAATGCAGTCCCACAGATGAGCGGCACCGCCGATCGTGTCGCGTTCGATAAGCACCACCTCGGCACCAAGGCGGGCGGCAGTAGTGGCACAACTGTTGCCGGCAGGCCCACCACCGATGATCACGATCCGGGTCCTCATTGGCCACAGCCTATCCCCGGCTACATACCTTCACCGTCGATTGACCAGGGTCGATGCCGAGCACAGTAGGTTCAGTCACTGTGAACGAAACGATCCGCGTCGGGCTCGATGTCACGCCTCTCCTAGGGCCCCCAAGTGGGATTCATCAGGTCACGAAAAGCCACCTCGACGCTCTGCGGGAGAGAGACGACGTCATCGTGTCGGGCTGGCTCCTATCGGCTCGCGGTAACGCCCCCGATCTAGGGATCGATGTCCACCACGCACGCCTCCCCGCTCAGCTGATCCAACGCTGCTGGCAACACAGCACCTTTCCCGGCAGCGACCGCATCGCGGGGCCCGTCAACGTCGTGCACGGCACAAACTTCATTGCGCCACCATCGCCCAAGTCGATTATTTCGGTACAGGACCTGACGCCCATCACCCACCCGGAATGGGTTCGCTCCGAGGTCCGGGCAAAGGCCGGCGCCCTTCGGAATGCCGTTCGCCACGGCGCCATCGTCCATACATCGTCACAGGCAATCGCCGATGAGGCCGCCGCCGTCCTCGGCGTCTCCGAACAGCAGCTTGCGGTTGTTCACCATGGAGTGCGCCAAGTCGACGATGCACCGAGCGACCTAGCGCGCGAACTCTCCGGCACGGATCGTTTCGTCCTCGTGCTGGGCACGGTCGAACGGCGCAAGAATGTCGAAGCTGCCGTCCACGCCCTCGGCGCGTTGCCTCACGACGTGCGCCTGGTGATCGCCGGGCCCGAAGGCAACAGCGAGTCGGAGGTGCAGGGAGCGATCCGCGAGTCAGGAAACACCGATCGAATCGTGCGGCTCACCGATGTTTCAGTGGCCGAACATGCCGCCCTCATTCGCCATGCCACGGTGTTGTGCTTCCCGTCGCTTTACGAAGGGTTCGGCCTACCCCCACTCGAAGCGCTACGAGTAGGAACACCCGTCGTAGCCACCGCTGTTGGCGCCTTACCGGAGCTAATCTCTGACCGGGTGCCACTCATCCGCCCCGGCGACACGGTGGCACTGACCGAAGCGCTCGTCGCTGCAGTCGAGGACCCTTCTGTCGATGCCGCTGTCGTCAATCGAATCGCAGGTATGACCTGGGAGCGCGCTGCTGCCGAAATGACCGAGGTCTACCAGCGTGTCGCCACCGACGTCGACTGAGCGTCGCCGCTAGGAGACGGCTTCGCGGTAGAGCATGGCGGCCGCTTGAGCGCGGGCGACATTGTCACTGGGCGAGAACGTGAATTTTCCCGTGCCGGTGGTGATGCCTTCGGCTTTTGCCCAGGCGACAGCCACCGAATAGTAGGTACCCTCACCCACGTCGGCGAAGCCATGAGCAGGCTGATTGTCGGGAGACCCGGCGCGACGCCACAGCAATGTAACCAACTGGCCTCGGGTCACCTGACGGTCCGGGGAGAAGTCCGTCAGACTGGTTCCGGTGGTGATACCCAAGGCTTTCGCCCAGGCGACCGCGCCGCTGTAGTAGCTGCCAGCACTCACATCACCGAAGCCGTGAGCTGAATAGCCCAGTGGCGAACCTTCTTGTCGCCACAAGAAGGTCACCATCTGCGCACGGGTCAGGACCAGGTTTGGTCCGTACAAGGTCGCTGAGATTCCGGTGGTGATCTCGTTCTCGACCATCCATTGGACTCCAGCTGCATAGTAGGCCGAGTCGGCGACATCGCAGAAGGTGCCAGAGGCCCCCGACAACGCACACAGGGACTCGTGGGGAGATCCGGTTCGGGTCGGCGACCATCGCGCCATTGGCCATGCGTCGGTTGCGGTCGTGGATGGCAGCGAGAACGAGGCGACGCGTGTGCGATGGTTCGGCGTGTCGAAGCCGGTGACGACAATACGACGCTCACCCCCAAGGATCCCAATGGCGGGAGAAGCTTCATGCGACCAGGCGTGGCTCACCTTGTTAGGCCAGAAGACCCCAGCTTCAAGCGGAGACCCGTTCTGACCGCTCATCATCGCCAGACCAAAATCCGTTCCCGCCGCCACATCCTGATCTCCATCACCATCGAGATCGGCGATGATCGGCGCGCTCGTGATCCGCGGCAGAAAGGTGTTGTCGCCGTGAACGAACTCGGGGGCCACGCTCCAGTAGAGCGAGCCATCTCCGTGCCAGGCGTACACCTTGTGGTCCCACGAACCGGCGATGACCTCAGGCCTTCCGTCGCCGTCGAGATCCCCCAGAACAGGGCTTGCCTTCACCGTGCCACCGGCGCTTCGCGGCCAGCCCGGAACTGTCGAACCGTCGTCGAGATGGAAGGCGAAGACCTTGTTGTGATCGCTCGCATTACCGGTTTCTGAAAGCCAGTTTGCACCGGTGCTCACGATGGCCTCGGGTCGCCCGTCGCCATTGATGTCGCCGATGGCCGGCGATGCGTGGAACACCTCGTTGGCCGTGCGGTGCCAGAGTTCTGTGACCGTGTCGTTCTCCCAATCGAGAGCGCGGAACACCCCACCCTGATGATCGAAGTATCCCCCAAGCGTCGAGTCACCGCCGATGAAGATCTCCATGTCGCCGTCGCCGTCGAGGTCAAAGAGGGCAGGTGATGACCAGACGGAGTCGTCGTTGTTGACCGGGAATCCGGACAGCGGGTCACCAAAGCGGTCGACGGCCCAGATCTGGAAATCCCACGAGGCAAAGACCACATCGAGATTGCCGTCACCATCAACGTCACCGATCGCGGGCGTTGCGAATACATGTCCGCAGTACCCATCCGGGGTCCCGGTGTTGGCCCACGTATTGCCCTCGTCGCGACCGCGGTCAAAGTTCCATGTCATCGCGCCTGTCTCGCCGTTGAACGCGATCACACTGCCGTTCTGGTTGGAGACCCAGGTGGAACCGACCCCAACCACCACCTCGGGGATCCCGTCCTTGTCGAGGTCGGCAACCGCCGGGCTCGAATCGATCGCGCTCGCGCTGGTTTGGCTGGTGCAACCAGGCCCCACGCCCGGCACGGCCAGACTTTCCCACTTCAGCGTGCCGTCAGCCTCATAGGCGCGGAGCTTGCCGTCCTGGTGTCCGAAGACGATCTCATTGACTCCGTCCGCGTCGATATCGGCAATCACCGGCGACGAGGAACGATTCCAGCCATCGAGATGAAATACCCAGGCCTCGCAGTACATCGAGGTGCTGCCTTCACACTCAGACGTGGCACCATGGACCGGCGAAGCGGCAACAACAACTGTTCCCAGAGCGAACGAGACGAGTACTACGAAGAAGCGACGTGTCATCTTTATTTAGTCGGCATGGGCCGAATGAACCATAAGAGATTTCTCTTGAGAATTCCGTCACACGTTTTCGCCGAGATCAACCAACCAATCGTCGCCATGTCGTGAGATGGTCCCACCCAGATCAGCCGCCACTGCGGCGATCGCCTCAGCCTCAACCACGGTGTACGCCTGAACCCCTTGCTCGGTGCCGGTGTGGAGGATCACATAGCGGACCCCGAGTCCATCGATCGACTCCGCCGCTTCCTTGGACGGGTAGCCGTTCAAGATGTCGCCGAGCGCGTCGAAGCCTCGCGGCGCCGAACCCGAGTATCCGTTGATCCGCGGATTGAAGTCGATGGTGGCGTGATACATCCGCGGGGCTTCGACGAACGGCCAGACCGCCCCATCGCTTTGGGTCCGAATCGGTAGTTCAAGGACAACACCTTCATCCATCTCGGCGAGCGCTTCATAGACCAGCCGATGATCACCTTCGGGGACGACGACGCGACCCATCGGCCCACCGACCTCAATCAGGATCAAGAGCACGACCATCGGAACGAGAGCAGGGCGAAGGCGTGAATGCAGGCGCGGTTGTAGCCACCGAACTGCGAGAGTGACGAGGGCAGCTCCAGCGATAAAGGTCACCACAGCGAACCGAGCCGTAGCCCGAACACCGTCAAAACCAGGCACGTAGGCGTGGAACAAGCGAAATGGCGCTGGCCAACCATTTGGGGTTGGGCCGGCTGCGAGTACGAGGGCGACGAACCCCGCCACGACGAGAGCGACGATCTCGTCTACACGAATCCGCGCATTCTCTCGGCGCGAACCCTTACGAGCGAGCAGAACGATGAGCGCGGCACCGACGAGTCCGAGCAATAGTGCGGTAAAACCCACGAAATACGGGTGCTCTCCAGGCCGGCCAAAGGAGTTGAACGCATCGAGTGAACTCCCCCAACTCCAGTTGTCTCGTTGCGGGGTGATGAGGTCACGCAAGCCGAGAGAGTTCGACTGCTCATAACCCCGTTTCACGCCGTGTGTGTCGAGGGCACGGCGATAGAGCAATGCCACCGGTCCCAATACGATGCCGGTGCAGACGCCGGCCGTGAGTCCAACTGGGACCAAGGATCGGATCGGGGGCAGCACGCGCCGAGCCGCCAACGTGACGACAACAGCGACCGCTGCTACCACCCAGATCAAGGCGTAAAGCACGTTTGCCAGAGCGAGCACCACCGTGACCGCAGCCAAGGCGACCCCGTCCCGTCGGCGTCGCCGCTCGATCGCTCGGAAGAGAAGAAGTAAACACAGCGAGATCAGCCCGAACGTCTGGAGCTGCGGATGATTCTGTTGGCCGAACACATAGCTGTTGCAGCACACAACAACGGCGAAGAGGATCGCCAAGTCTTCGCGTCCGAACAACCACTTTCCCAGGGCATGCGCCGACACGAGCGCAAGGACGAACATGCCGATGACAAGAATATTGATCGCCACGATCGCGTCACCGGTGAGCCACTTCAGCACACCGAATATTGGAGCGAACGAAAGCATCGAGTCCGACAATGCCAGGGTGTTCGCATGAGGATGGTAGATGTTGGCATCGAAGACACGGAGCGGTTGCGTGGCGAGTCCATGCGCGCCCCACGACAACGTCCAGGTGAGAAACATGCTGTCGCCTAGATCACCGGCGACGGAGGTCGAAATGCGATGGGGGGTCGGCTGTAGCAGCAGCCCAGCCAGACCAAGCCACAGGATCCAACGCTTCAGACATAGGCTCATGTCGTGAACTCCAACGCCGAACTTGACATCTCCATCGTCTTGCCCGTGCACAACGAAGCCGGGCACCTCGAAGCTGAGCTCACACGCATCCATGAGTCCATGAGTGCATCAGCATATTCGTGGGAACTCATCGTCGTGGATGATGGCTCCAGCGATGGCTCGGGCGACATCGCTGTCGGTCGAGCGAATACTCGTGTGATCCGCGCCGAGCGAAACCGCGGCGCCGGCACGGGCCGGCGAATTGGCACCGAAGCCGCGCACGGGCGAATTGTGGTCTGGTCCGATGCCGACATGTCGTACCCCAACCATCGCATCCCTGAACTGGTAGAGGCGATGGGTACCGCTGATCAGATTGTGGGGGCTCGTACCAGCGAAGAAGGCACGTTCAAGCTGTTCCGGGTTCCTGCGAAATGGACGATCCGTCGACTTGCCTCTTATCTCACCAAGACGAAGATTCCCGATCTCAACTCAGGTTTCCGGGCCATGCGTCGCGATGTGGCGCTCCAGTACACGCACCAACTGCCGGCCGGCTTCAGTTGTGTCACCACCATCACCATGGCGTTTCTCATGAACGGCTACCGGGTCACGTACATCCCCATCGACTACGAGACACGGGCCGGCACGTCGAAGTTCCATTGGCTCGCCGATACCCGCCGCTACGCCCTACAGGTCATCCGGATGATGCTGTCCTACGACCCCCTGCGCGTCATCTTGCCAGTCACCACGATGCTGGGTCTCATCTTCGCCGCCAAGCTGGGATACGACCTTATCGACAAGGACGTTCGCCCCGCGGCGAACACCCTTCTGCTGGGCTTCGCCGTTCTCCAGTTGCTTGTGACGGGACTGTTGGCCGACCTCGTCGTCCGGGTGAACAAGCCGACACGAGCGATTCGACCCGCCGACGTGACCGAGATCGACTAGCTGATTCGCTCCACCAGCGACTCGTATCGGTGCAGTACGGACCTCCACGAAAATGCCCGTGCGGCATAGGAACGACCGGCATCGGCCAATGATGCTCTGAGCGCGTCATCGCCGAGCATACGACTCAGGGCAACCTCGAAATCTGCCGGACCCGTGTACCAGAGGCCACCACCTGAGTTCTCACAATGTTCGCGAAGCGGCAGGCACCAGCCGTTGACAAGGACTGGGGTTCCGACCAGGAATGCCTCGGGGACAACGATCGAGAACGACTCGTGGGGAGATGGATTGATCAGGACGTCGGCTGCAGCGAGCAGGCCGTACTTATGTTCCTCGGGCACAGGGCCGAGAACCGTTACCCCATCGGTGATGGGTGGGGTTTCGACTATAGGACCAGCGAGCACCAGACGGCCGCCCCCATTCGTTTCACGAAATCGCGAGAAAGAATCAATCAAATCGAAGGTGCCTTTGCCCCGATCGACACGGCCGAGGGTGACAACAAACGGCTCACTACCCAGCCCCAATGCTTCGCGGGCACGCTCCGGGTCAACGGGCGCATTGACCTCGATGGGCAACCCGAGAATGATCTGAGGAGTCCCAGTGGTCGACGGAAAGCGGCGAAGGATCAACTCCTGCTCAGCTCGACTGTGGTGAGCGAGGGCTGAAGCCGAACCAAAGACCCCGGCGAACACCGGAAGGTCAAGTGGAGGTTCGGGATGGCAGGCTGCGTGGAGAATGGATGGCACGCGAGCTAAGTGAATTCCTCGAACCGTCGGTTGGTAGAGGTACGGGTAAAATGCGAGAACGCCGGAATCCACAGTCCGGACCGCATCGAGAAGCGCCTCACTCCGTGGACCCTGCTGATCGATCCAGTCAAGAGCCTCAGGCTCAGAGGCCTGGGACGCCCGAGGCAACAGTCGATCGCTCAACGCATCAAAATTTGAGGGGCGCGGTGATTCGACGGGGAAGCGATTGACTCGTACGCCTTCCTCCTCGGTTTCACCTGGAGCGTAGCTGTCGGCCCAGGTCACGTGGGATCGAGCGCACGACGCGAGCACCGACACATCCCACCCCTCCGCAGCCAGACCAATCGCCATCGTCCGAGCGCCTTGCTCGGCGCCACCATGCACGTCGGCCCCATATCGAGGAACTACGAACGTCAGTCTTGGGCTCATGAGTGCACACCGAGCAGGTCGCTGAGAGCCTGCCTCATCAGGTTCTGGGTGATCTCCAACCGGAAGTCGAGGGCTCGCCGGCGGCCCGCCGACCGCAACGTTCGTGCCACCTCAGGGCGGGACAGCACGGTGTCTATCGCCGACGCGAGCGTCGTTGGGGACTTGTCTCCCAACAGGATGCCTGCGTCCTGCACCGTCTCGGGGACGGCGGCCGCGGCGTAGGCCACCACCGGCAGCCCGTGATGCATCGCCTCAACGATCGGCACACAAAATCCTTCATGCTCTGAAGCGCAACAGAACACGTCGGCCCGCGAGTACCAGTTGGTCAGTTCAGCCTCCGAGACTGAGCCAGTGAACTGGACTTGCTCTGCGATGCCAAGACGGTCCGCCAGGCTCACCAGACTCGAGTGGTAGCGCTGCGAGGCCGCCGCACCCACTAGCACCAACGTCGCCGCCGGGCGTGTCTCGATGAGAACAGCGAGCGCGGAAATCAGATCGTGTGGGCACTTGTTGGGGGCCAGGCGGCCAACGAACAGGACCACCGCCCCACCATCGGCCGGCTCCGAGGCGGACTGAACCTGCTCAGGAAGTTGCCAGAGGACCGGCACCACGGTGACGTCGTCAAACCGTGCCTCACGCATCTCCGCGGCGTTGTAGTGCGAGTCAGCCACTCCTCTCATGGCCAGCGGCGCCAGCTGATGAAGTTGCGCTCGCCCCCATCGCAGCCCGGAAACCAGTTGAGGATCCCAGGCCTCGACGAACTCTGTGGGGGTGATGTTGTGGTAGTTGACGACGACAGGCACGCTTCGCTTGACCACTTCGTTGGCCGCCTCGCTACCGATGGCGTGCTGAAGAATGACGAGGTCGGCGTCAGCGTCCCAATCTGTCAGAAGCGTGACAGCCTCATCTCGACGCGTGGGGCGTTCGACAATGATCCTCACCTCGACGCCGTCGGCGACGAGCAGGTCTCGGATCAAAAGTGTGTGGTTGGCAGTGGCGTCATAGCGTCCGAGTTCCGGCAAGACGATGTCGACCGAAGGCATTAGCCGACCTCGATAAGCGGACGCAGCGCGTCGGTCATCGCCTGACGGGCGTGGTCGGCCGAATAGCTGGTCGCTCGGTGCTTGCCCGCGGCGACCATTGACTGGCGCAGCGTCGGATCGCCCAGAACACGGTCCAGGGCAAAGGCCATGGCCACAGCATCAGGGCCTGGGACAAGGACTCCCGCGTCGCCCAGTGTTTCCGGTACGGCTGCCGCGTCACGAGCGACAATCGGCAACCCGGCGGCCATGGCCTCAATCAAGGGGACACAGAATCCTTCGTGTTCCGAGGCTGAGGCGTAAACCGAGGCTGTCGAGTAGTGCCGGTCGAGTGCATCGTCGGGCACAGATCCGTGGAAGGTCACGGCATCGCCGATATCAAGCCGCTCGACCAACGCCTCCAGCGCTGTTAGGTAGCGTTGAGAGCTCGGGGCCCCGACCAGGTCCAGATGAACCGATGGCCGGGTCGACCGCAGAAGGGCGACCGCCTTGATCAAGTCCTCATGGCGCTTGTTGGGAGCGACCCTTCCCACAAACAGGACCGTGTCGGCGTCTCGGGCCGCGCTATCACCGGCGAGGCGCGACGACGGCCGAGCGATGATGGGAGCAACCACAACGTCATCAAGACCAAGAGCAGTCAGCTCCGCCGCGTTGTAGTGCGAATCGGCGATCCCGGCCGATGCTCGGTGAACCAGTCGCGCCAGCTGACGCCGAGCCATGTCGAGTTCGGCGCCGACAGCCGGCTCCCACGGATCAAAAGCTTCCGCTGGAGTGATGTTGTGGTAGTTGAGGACAAGCCGCGCGGGGTGGTCCAAGACGAACTCACCGACCGGCGAGCCAGTGGAGAGTTGATAGAGGATCAGATCCGGCACGGGGAACTGATCGTGATCGGTGAAATGGTGAGCCGTGAGCGTCGAGTCCGAGTTGACCGTTGCAGCGAAGTTTTCGACCTCGCAGCCAAAAGACCGAAGTACCCGGTCGACCCCGGCGGTGTGTTGACCCACAGCGTCTCTCCCAGCGAGAACGGCCGTGAACTGATGAACCCTCGCCGGCCTGGTCACGACACGTCGGCAACGACGAGCTCGGTGATTCTCGGTCCAGGGGCAGGCACAATTCGAGCCACCGCCCCCACACGTTCGAGCACCCGCACCCACGCGGCCGGTGACAGGCCTCGACCGGCCCGCAGTTCGGCTTCGACGGACCCACGGTCAGCCGGGTTCGCCACGGCCACGATCACCTTGCCTCCGGGTCGCACACACCGGACGGCTTCGCCGCACAACGCCACGATGCTCGGCAGAGGAAGGGTCTCAGCTACGCCAGCCAATACAAGCCCGCCAAGGGAACCGGTCACAACCGAATCGAGATGAGTCAGCGGGTCAACGGCCCGCAGGTCAAGACCAGCCTCGACACCGGGAAGAATCACGATCGGGTCGCGATCGATCCCGTACGCCGGAACTCCGCTCGCCGTCGCCGCCGCAACCACAGATCCAGCGCCACTGGTGAGTACCGCGACCTGACCGGCTCCGAGCTCCTCAGCGATCGCCGCAGCAGTGCCCTCAGACGGGCCGGGAATAAGGCCGGCCAATTCGGAATCATCCGCGGTCATGCCAACTGCGTGTTCGACTGCGCTCAGCCGCTCGTCCATTCGTCGTAGCAGGCGCGTTAGCACGTTGGTCAACGCGTTGATCTGGTCGGTGACGTACCGAAGATACCAATAGGTTGCCTTGCGGATAGCGCCCTTCACCTGTCGAACACCTGAGCGTGCACCGACTGGGGCATCGACATCGATCATTGAAAGTCGATCGGCGCGATCGAGCAGCAACTCGTGCTGCTCACCGGCAGCACCGGGCGGAGCGACATCCACCCATACCCGCTCGATTTCGCGCTCACGCCTAGCCAGCTCAGGGTCTGCTCGTCGACGAGCCTCAGCCTCGGCTTCTATCTCCGCCCGAACACGTCGGATGTTCAAGCCGGCATCAGCGTTACTGGTATCAACCTCGTCAGTCACATCTTGACGTTATCGGCCATCACTACTCGCAGCGGGGAGCCGGGGGCGAAACCAAATCAGGGCCGCAGCAAGCAGCGCGACGAGGAAGATTGCCAGGCTGAGATTCAGGTGCCGGGGCCGAAAAGTTAGCTCGATCGTGTGAGCGCCAGCGGGAACCACCACACCAATAAACGATGCGTCGGCAGTGACTATCTCCGTACTCATGCCATCTACCGTGGCCAACCAACCGGGGTAATTGTTCACCGAAAACACGACAAGATGCGCATCGTCGGAAGTGACATCGGCACGGACCGAATCTGTTGCGTACTCGACTCGCTGAATCTCGCCACCCGAAATCACGCCAGACCCAAGTTCGACCGGCCGGTCAACCACGGCGACCAGCGGATCTACTCGGGTTCTCGCAGCGACGAGGGCTGCCGCGGCAACGGGGTCAGACTCAACTATCGCCGTAGCGAAGCTCCGCACAGCAGCGGCAGCGAGCCGTTCGGTCAACAGAACATCGCCGGCCCTGATCAGCCGGTAGTCGTCGCCACCAGCGATGGTACCAAGGACGACCGATCCATCTTCCGCAGCAGCGACAAAGACCGCTCCCTCCGTATCAGTACGGATACTGACAGTGACTGGCGTGCCCTCTTCATAGTGCTCACCTACGAGTGCCACCGGCATGAAGAACCAGTCCGACCGCTGGCGCCACCGCCGGTCGAGGTGAACGTCGCCCCCGACCTCAACCGTCACTGTGACGAATGCGGGCTGAGGAATCGCTAGATCGAACACCACGGAGCGGAGCCCACCGGACGGAACGGTTACGAAGCCACTTAGCTCATCGACCGCATCTAGTTGGACCGGCCCAAAGGGTGGCTTGGTGAGTTGACCATACGGAGTGCTGTCGGGAAACTGCGCCCAAATACCAACCGCCATCGCATCCCAAACAGGGTTGGTCAGATCAGTGTCAATATCGATGTTTGGATAGGTCGGTGTGCCGCCACCCGCCCGCAGCAGCATGTTGGGCTCCACAGCACGGAAGAGCTCTTGGTAGCCGGGCGATTTCAGCAACTGTCCACGAGCGTCGTCAATATCGAAGTGCGAGGTGGTCGCAGGAAAGAAGGTTCGGCCCTCCCCCGCCAGACGTTCACCAGGGTCGAGCGCTTGCTGCACCACGGAGTGGGCGGGTGTGGCGCGAAGACGTTCAGCACGGCTCACAATGGTTGGGACCGGCATAGCAAAGAACAGCAGTTCGAATGCCACAACAGCGACAAGCGCCCACCCAGCCGCCGACGGGCGGACCCAGCGCTGCCACCGAGCCACAACGATGCCAACCACCGCGAGCGCCGCAAGAACCGCGACCGTGCTGGTGGCAGCCGATTCCTTGACGGCGCCTGCGGCACGAGCGGCACGAACCCAGTGACGGGCCGACGGGAGCATGGCGATACCGGCAATCGATCCGAGCAACGCCGCCAAACGGAGACCGCTTCGCACCTGGCTTCGGTCGCCTTCATCCCATGAACTCGCCCAGCGGTCGACACCCAACCCGGCCAGCGCCGCTCCAGCGATGGCGACCAGTACCTTCGCCCGCGTCATCAGTCCGCCTATATCACCGACAATTGAATTCATCGCTGTTCCGAATGGCCCGCCGACGTAGGCGACAAGCACGCCGAGAAGCCCAACAACGGCCAAGGCAGTGGTCGCTGATCTGCGGCTACGATCGACGAGCCCTGCGCCCAGTCCCGAGAGCGCGAGCAGTAGCACCGATGCACCGAGGTGAGTGTTGAACTCAACCCAATTGCCCTCGCCGAACCACAGCGAACCAACCGCGTCGGCGCCCCACACCGAAGGAGCGAGAGCACTCAGTAAATACTCAGCTCCGGCGGACGAGTCATTCGGTCCCTGCCCACGGTGTGAGGTGTCCGTCCAGTCCAGATATTCACTGAAACCGAGCAGGTGAGGCACTGCGAGCCCAACTATCAGCACAGCGGCAGCACCGCCGATGGCTGCAAGCGCGAGAAGGCGGGAGCGGTCACCGGTCGGTATCTCAGGAGCCACGCGGACAACGGCGTATGCCGCGGCACCGAACAGGACGTAGAGGCTGATCTGAGGGAAGTTTGCCCAGACCATCGCCGCTACAACCGTGGCGATCGGAACCGAACGTCGTAGGCGGGGGTCCTGTATTGCGCGCTCGAGTGCCCACAACAATCCTGGCGCCAGCGCCGCTACCGATGAGTGGGGCCAGTTCATCCACCCGACCATGAACCCAGAAAATCCAAAGGCGAGTCCACCTGCCAGAGCACCAATTCGACCAGTGCCGATTGCCCGAAGAAATCCCGCCATGAGCCCAATGGCTACGAGGGCGCGAATTGCGGCGACCAGCCCTGGAGCGAACCAACCCGGAGCGAACAGATAGGCAACATTGAAGATTGGCACTCCGCCCTTCAACGACGGCTGACCTCCACCCAAACTTGGATTCCACCAACCGAATTCGCCAGATCGGATGTCGTCTGCCAATGGCTCCCAATGGGCATGAATATTGATGGGGTCGCCAGGTCCATTTTCGTAGGTGTACGAGGCTGGCCGATGGGCGTCGAACGGGGCGGCGGTTGCTACCAAATCGTGGCTAACGAGAGAACCGCCGCCGATCAAGGCCCGCCAGAACGCGAAGACGACGATGGCCACGGCCACCAGCGCCGGCAGTCGTCGATCACCCAGGAGCCGTCGCATCGCCCCTGGACGCTACCGTCTCTAACACTACATGTCCGTTCTCCACCTCTCGCTTCCCGATCAGAGCCCGGTCGTCGTGGCCTTCCCCGACGGTGCCCAACTCCACGAACGCGCCGCCAGCGTTCTCCGCCATGCTTTTGCCGTCGACCCGACTGTTGACGCCCTAACTTCCGACGCGATCATCGACGGGCTGAGCAGACGTCGTCCGGGATGGTCGCCCACGACGGTGCTGACCGATCCAACCGAGCTCTCACTTATTGCTGTTCGCCGAGATGACCGTGAGGCGCTCGGCGATGGATCGCTACATGAGCGAATTCGCTGTGCCCAGCGTCTCCATGCCCGCAATGCTGTCGTTGGCCATGTGCCTGCTCCGCTCCTCACGTGCGCCAGAGAGACCCTCGGCCGCGAAACACACGCAGCCCTTGAGTCTTTCGCTGCCGATCATTTCGATGGGGCAACAGTGTCCGGTGCCACCCGACCCGCTACCTTCCGACTCTCCGCCAATGGCCCTTCACCGCCTATCACCGCGGTGATCCCGACAGCGGGAGCAGCGGGGCCAGACGGCTCGCCGATGGTCGATCACGCGATTCGTGCGGTGCTCGCGGGTTCATCGACGACGTCGGTGATAGTGGTCATCGGCGACGAGTGCACCGGTCCACTTGAATTCGCCGACCCGCGGGTGTCGGTGGTCCGCCGCGCCCCCGGCCCATTCAACTTCTCCGCTGCGGTCAACACCGGCATCCTTCGTGCCACCACAGAACTTGTGCTTCTGCTCAACGACGACGTGAGCGCCCACAACACCGACGCCCGTGGGCCGGTGTGGTACGACCAGATGGCGGTCCACTTTCGTGACCCGTCAGTCGGCATCGTCGGTGCACTGCTGCACTATCCGAATGGCTCGATTCAACATGCCGGGATCGTGCTCGATGATGCTCACCCTCTTCATTCCTTCGTTGGGTTCGCCCTAGAAGACCTCGGCCGCCAGCACGCAGATGTTGCACGCGATGTCGTCGCAGTCACTGGCGCATGCATGCTCGTCCGACGGTCAGACGCGCTTGCGGTGGGCGGCTTCAGCACCGTGTTCCCGCTGTCGTTCAATGACATCGACTTCTGCTTGAAACTTCGGCGAATGAACCGTCGAGTCGTGTTCGAACCGGCAGCAGCGTTAACTCATCACGAGAGCGCAAGCCGTGAGGCCATCATCGAGTCGCACGAGTGGGACCGCTACATCGGTCGTTGGGGCCATGTGCGGGACCCTTGGTATCACCCAGGCCATGCTCGTCCTGACGATCCACATCAGCTCACCCGCAACGCCGATCACATCGACCCGGATCGGGTCCCGTTCATTGCTGAAGCTCGTAGCACGGCCATCGCGTGTCAGGTCCACCACAGCCGGGTTCCCTACGCCGGTTAGAGTCCGCTCGTGCCCGAACCACAGACCGACCCGATCGACAGCGACGATCCAGCCGCACTGAAGGCCGAGATCCTGCGCTCCAGAGACGAGGCGCAAGGCGCCCGAACAGCCGCTGAGGTACACGCCGATCGGGTAGCTGAGCTGGAGTCGGAATTACACGCTCTGGGAGCGGTCATCGAAGCGCTCGGATCGGAGATGAACGCACCCTTGGTGCGAGTCGCACGGGCGATACACCGCCGCATTTCCGGATCGCCGAGATGAGCCGACCAATCGACGACATCCTTGCCGGTCTTGGCGACATCTCGCCGCTGCCGTCGGGTACGCCATCCTTCACGGTGATCGTTCGAACGCAAGGCACCAGACCTGGCTCGCTCGCCGAAGCTCTTGCATCCTTGGCGGCCCAAATCCATCGCCATTTCGACGTGCTCGTCACCGTTCACACCGACGATCTCGAAGCATCCGCCCAGGTCGAGTCGATTGCTCGCAAAACGGTCATACCAAAGGCGACACGCTTCATTCCTGTCAGCGGCGGAGGTCGATCTCGCCCCCTCAACGTCGGTCTCGCTGAAGCCACCGGCGACTACGTCTGTTTCCTAGATGATGACGACTTGGCGATGCCTGACTGGCTTGCGGCATTTGCGCGGACGCTATCCGACAACCCCGGTGCAGTAGTGCGCTCGGTCACTCAGTCGCAGGCATGGACCACTGATGGCGGCATCGACCCAATTCGCGCCATTGGCCCAATCGAGCGTCCCTTTGCCGCCGTGTTCGATCTTCTCGCTCACTTCAGCCACAACGAGACTCCGATTTGCTCAATTGCCCTCCCTCTCAAGCTTCTCCGATCTGCCGGCATTGCATTTGATGACTCACTGCCGGTTTACGAGGATTGGGATCTCTTGATGCGGGTAGCGATGCTGGCCGGCGTGGTGTCGATCCCCGACGAAACATCACTTTACCGAAGGCTCGACAGCGGCAACGCCGACACTGCCGAGACTGTAGCCATCTGGGAAAAGGCCCACAGCAAGGTGCTCGACCGCCTCTCAGCGCGGCCGTTGGTGCTGCCCGCCGGCGATGCTCGGCGACTCGCCAGCGCTCACTTCGACATCGGTGGCGGCAGTCGCCACGATCGCGAACTCGTTCAGGCTCGTCAGGAGATCGACGAACTCACGAAGTCACCCGTGCGCTGGATCGCACGCTTTGCGAGGCGAGTGAGCGGAGCGGCACGTGCCAGGCTCTCAGCGCCGCAGCAATGAGCAGCACCCAGTTGTAGGAGAACCACAGCACGAAGCTCTCAGTGAGGTTTTCGATAACCAGGAACGTTGTGAGCGCTAACCAAAACCAGGAAATGGTCGACGGGTCATGCCACGCCCAGCGCACGGTGCCAAGAACGGCACTGAGCACAACAGCACCCCAAAGGACAAGGCCCACAATGCCAAGGCCAAGGAGGATCTCTTGCACCGAACCATGGGCGCTCCCGCGTTGCAATAGTTCGTGCTCACCGATCAACTCGGGGACAGTCCAAAATGCCTGAAACCCCGACCCGTGAATCGGATGGTCCGCAACATGATCACCGACGAGATCCCAGATAGTCCGTCGCTGAACCAAGGTCGGCTCGTTCCACAGCGAACCCACGATGCCGGCAGCGGCCAGCAGCCCGAGCACACCGGTACCAACAGCAGCCAGCGGCATCGTTGGCCCCTGGCGTTCGCGCATCAACCGACGTCCGGTGACCAGAAGTGTCGAGCCCCCTAGCGAGACAAAGAGTGCTATCCACGCAGTGCGGCTCCCGGCTCCGAGCAAGGCGGCCGTAGAGAGTCCAAGGAGCACCAGGCCTCTCGCTCGATGCCCGTCAAGGATCCAGCTGAGGCTAAGAAGGATTACGATCGCGCAGATCGGGGCGAGTCCGTTTCGGTTGGTGAAGATGCCCTTCCAATCACCGTTGCGATCGAGTCCGGTACTGTGCCAGAACGCAACCAAGCCGACGCTGACGGCGATAAGCGAACCGAATGCAACAGTGGCCGATCGAACAAAGCGGTCCTGACTGAGATCAGCGAGCACCCATGCCACGAGAGGCAATGCCATGTAGACCACCCCTCTCCAAAGGGTTGGTTCAGGGTTGACGCTCCACAACACCGATAATGCCGCCCAAGCGCCGAAGCCGATGCCTGTCAACATGACCAATCGATTCGGCTGCATGAGCCTGTCACCCGACATACGCTGGGAATCAAGAAGCACGAGCAACACGCTCAAAAGAGCCACACCAATGATCATCGGCCGAACAACGGGTCCCTCCCAGGTTCCACTGAGATCGAGGCCTTTGCGTTCGATGAAGAACAGTGGACCGTTGGCGAGTACCACCAGCGTGACCGCGGCAACAACGTCACGCACAGGACTCTTGACCATGTGTGCATCGTAGCGACGGCCTCGGTCGCTACCATTGTGAAGCGCATTAGCGCCTATCGACCCATGCCAACGTTCTCTCCCTCGGTGCGGAAAAGCGCCACGCTCATCTACCACTTCGCCGAACGCGAATCGAAGGCTCGCTACAAGCGGAGTCTTCTTGGGTGGTTCTGGTCGTTCATGAACCCGATCACGACGGTAATTGTCTACAGTTTTGTATTCGGTGTCGTCTACGGAGCTCAGGCACCGCCGAGTGACAACGGCAACGCCGAAAACTTCGGCCTCTACCTGTTCACCGGGCTTGTTATCTGGAGTTTGTTCACCGGCATCGTTAATGGTTCGATGGGCTGGCTCACCGGTGTCAGTGAGCTCCGCAAGAAGATCTACTTCCCCACCGAAACCGCGCTCCTTGGCGGGGCGGCAGCGAGCACGGTGCAGACGAGCCTCGAGGTTGTAGTCCTCGTCGTCATCATGATCATCGCCGCCAACCTCTCGTGGACCTTGATATTCCTTCCGTTCGCAGTGCTCCTGGCCCTCTTTTTCGGGCTTGGTCTCGGGTTCATCGCGGCTGTCTACAACGCCCGCTTCCGCGACATCCAGTACTTGGTCGGCATTCTGCTCAATGTGGCGTTCTTTGCCGTGCCGATCGTCTACACACCCGATCTTCTCAAGCGCGACGATATTCCCAACATCATTCGAATTCTCGTCGAATGGAACCCGCCGGCGCTGTTCGTCGAGATCGCTCGCGATTCGATCTATTTCCTTGAAATTCCGCACTGGAACCGAATGCTTGCCGCCCTGGCCTGGACGGTTGGCACGTTCTCCGTTGGCTGGTGGTACTTCCGAGACCAGAGCATGGCCATCAGCGAGGAACCATGAGGACCGGCTCCATCCAGGTACGCGACGTCTCCAAGCGATTCCGTCTTGAACGCAACCGTCCCAGCTCTCTCAAAGAAGCAATTCTGCGTGCAGGGAAGAAGAAGGATGTCGACGACTTCTGGGTCCTACGCGATATCAACCTCGATATCGAGCCAGGTGCATTCTTCGGCCTGATCGGCCACAACGGCAGCGGCAAGTCAACGCTGCTTCGACTGATGGGCAACATCCACGCACCGACTAGCGGAGAGATCGAAGCCACCGGTCGACTCTCCGCCCTCCTTGAACTTGGTTCAGGGTTCCATCCCGACCTCACCGGCCGCGAGAACGTCTACCTCAACGGTGCCATGCTTGGCCTCAGCCGCAGACACATGGCAGAATCGATGGACCAGATCATCGACTTCAGCGGCATCGGTGAGTTTATCGATGAGCCCGTCAAGATTTATTCGAGCGGCATGTATGTGCGTCTGGGATTTGCTGTCGCTGTGAACGTCGATCCTGAAATCTTGCTCGTCGACGAGGTGATCGCGGTCGGCGATGAAGAGTTCCAGCGCCGCTGTATGGATCACATGCATCAGCTTCGGGAGAAGGGCACTACCATCGTGCTTGTTTCTCATAATGCCGCGTTGATGAGCCGACTCTGCGATCGTGTCGGCTGGCTTGATCATGGTCGCCTTCGGGCGCTGGGCGATGCCGGCGAAGTCGTGAACCAATACCTTGATCATGTGAACTCAGCCGGGGACAACACTCTGACGACGCGCGATTAAGTCAGTCGCGGTCGGTTCCTAGCATTGCGTTCGGCCGCCGCGGCGGCCGACGAGGAATCCGCTACCCCATCCCAGGTGCATGGTGGCGAACGCAGTCAAGAGCACGGCACGGTCCCGGAGGCCAGTGACTGGACAGCGCATGCAAGCAACAACGGCTGCGAGCAGATACAGGATCGGGATCACCAGTCCGAGCAGACTCCCGGCAAGTAGAGCACCGAGCGAAAAAGCCAGGCCGATCACCAAGGCGGGAGCCGCCAGCTGACGAACACGCAGTGACTTCGGTGCCTGCATCAGGCTGTAACGCTTCCACGCGCCGTACTGCCAGTGCTGATCCCAGAGCCGACCGAGCGTCGGACGAGGCCGATACTCGACGACGAGCTCGGGATCGAACCAGACGAGATGCCCGGCCGCTCGCAGCCGCCAATTGAGGTCATAATCTTGGTTGCGGCGCATCGAATCGTCGAATCCTCCAACCGATTCCAGCGCCGATCTCAAGAACACGCCAAGGTACACGGTGTCGACCGGCCCTTCGACGCTGCCCCTACGAAACCGCGCCGGCCCCGAGCCAAACGACGATGCCATAGCGGCCGCAATAGTCGCCTGTCGGCCATGATTACCCACGGGCCTTTGAACCCCGCCCACGTTGGCTGCTCCAGTTCGTGCCAGCGTGGCGGCGCTTCGACGGAGATACCCGGCCGGAAGGATCGACTGAGCATCGACCCGAGCCACGATCGGCCCCTCGCTTGCGGCGATAGCCGCGTTCAATGCCGACGGCGTCGCTCCCGACGGGTTGTCCACGACTCTCACATTCGGGTACATGGCAGCCGCCGCGTCAGCGATCGCACGAGTGTCATCACCACACGGACCCACGGCGATCGTGATGTCGAACTCCTCGCCGGCATCCTGCGCCAGAACTGCCTGGATACAGGAGTCGAGCGTTGCGGCCGCTTGCAATGCCGGAATCACCACTGAGATACTCGGACTGACGGACGGGCTCAACGGACACTTCGACGAAGCATGACGAAAATGGTCTCAGTCATGATCGTAAGGTCGAGTACCGGAGACCAGTTCACGACGTACTGGAGGTCGTGACCGAGTTTGTATCTCGCGTCGGTGTGATAGTGGGCCCGAATCTGAGCGAGGCCGGTGATACCCGGTGGTAGGTCGTGTCGACGGCCGTACCCCGGGATAACTTGCTCGAATCGGCTGACAAACTCGGGCCGTTCAGGACGAGGGCCAACGATCGACATCTCGCCTTTCAGAACGTTCCAGAGCTGCGGAAGCTCGTCGAGACGAGACGCACGCAGACACCCCAATCCTCCTACCACCCGTGGGTCGCCCTCAGTGGCGAGTTGAGCCCCCGCCTCGGACTCGGCGTCGTGTCTCATCGTTCGGAATTTCACGAGTGTGAACGGTTGGCCATGCCGCCCCACGCGCGTTTGGCGAAAGATGACACCTCGCCCGGCACGAATCCGCGTATAGAGGGCCACCGCGGCGACCGTGAACAAGATGATCGGTGACAAGACGATCAACACCGACAGATCGAACGCTCGCTTGAGCCGTAGCCGGTGAGTCGGGACCGCTCGCGTTCGGAGCGCAACGAACGGCATCCCGGCAATCTGGCGGCTTCGCTGGAGACCCAGCAGGGTGTCGGCTGGGGTGATCCGCCGGTAGACACCGATCTTGTGAAGCTCGAGGTCTTCGAGCGGATGCGGGTAGATCGAGTCCAGAAGCGACCCACTCAGCAGGAGCACGTCCGTGCTGTCTGTCGCAGCCACTGCTTCGAGCAGATCCGCCGTGTCGCCGACACGGCCCGCCACAGTGACACCGCGGCCATTGTCGGCGAGGTGTTCAGCGGCGAGCGAGGCATCGTCAGGGTTGCCAACGAGCAGGACTCGGGGGCAACCGAAACGTCGGTAGCGGAGCCGCCGCGAGACCAGTCGCATGATAGTGACCATGGCGCTGCCAAGCACGAAAAGTACCGCGAGGTTGAGACGAGGCATCAGGTAGCGCCCCGTCGCCAATGCGATCGCGGCGAGAACCAGTACCGCTGTGCCTGTGAGGATGATGACGGTCGGCAGGATCGCGGGAGCGCCGAGACGCTGTTCGTACTGATACAGCCCACCGAAGTAGTACACGACGAGATGGATAGCGGTAGCGAAGCCAAACCCGATCAGGTAGTAGCTCGGGGAGAATGTCGGCCAGTCGAATCCAAAGCGGGCGGTCGTGGTGAGCACCATCAGCGAGTAGAGCACCACCGCGTCAATTCCGTGCAGGAACCGAAATCCCTTGACCCTCATTCGCAATAGCACCCGCTTCGGGAGGGACAGCCCAACGGCTGGAGGAGAGAGTGACTCGGTATGCATAATCTGGGCGGTGAACGACGCATGCCAACACCTACGGACCGAGACTAATGCCGCAGCGTCAATCTGAGGGACCGCACCGGGAGACAAAGTGCGAAATCTGGTGTCGAATCCGATCGAGACCCACCGGCTGGAACGGACTGAGCCGCGGTGACACATCGAGCGAAGCCAACCCATCCCAATCACTGATCATTCGGATCCGTTCCGGATCGTCGATCTGTGCGACCAGTGAACGGAGTTTCGCTTGTTCGCTGAAAACAACGGTTGGGACCCCGTTCTGCACCGCGACCAAAGACGAGTGGTAGCGCGACGACACGACGAGATCGGCCCCCGCGAGCGCATCGAGCGTTGGGTCGAGCTCAGGCTCAAGGATTTCGGTGGATGTAAGCATACGCGGGGCCACCATCTCGGCCAGTTCAATGTCACGATCTCCACGAATGCTGACAAACAAGACACCTGCATTCAAGTGCCGGGCCAAGATGTCAAGCGATGCCGCAATTGTGGAAGGATCGCCACCGCTGATTCGACGGGCCGCAGGCAGTAAAGAACCTGGCCGGACCGAGCCACCAACGGCGACCACGATCTGTCGCGCTGCTGGATCAGCCTCGACGGTCCGCAGCGGCTGCGTGAACGCAATATCTGGGGCAACTTCCGCGGTCACATTGGATTGCAGAAAGACACGCGCCGATCCTTCGTCTCGGACGATGGGCTCGGTGCCGCCGAGCGTTCGACGCAGTATCCATCGTGACGTTCGGCGGCGAAGAGGTTCGGCACCCAGCCCAATCCCGGTTACAGGAATTCCGATCCAGCGTCGCACCAGGGGTCCGAGCAGATGCCCGGGCAGACTCCACGCACTACTCGAGTCCTGGATTATTCCGCCCGGGCCCACTATCACTCCGTCACATTCCGTCGCAGCCCATGCGGTCGTTGGACCCCAGCGGATGGTCTGCACTCCGTGATGCAACGTGGCTGTCGACTTCGGGTCGCGACTTGATACAACCGGAACACCCCCGGCTTCCCTGACTAGTTCGACCATCGAGCGGGTAAGTAACTCGTCGCCGATGTTGCCTGCACCCGCCCACCCACAGATCAGGATTCGCGGCGCCCAAGTCACACGATTCAACCTAGTGGCGCTGGTACCCTGTCCCCCCGCATGACTAGCCCGTCCGTCTCCCCCCGCCTCTCGGTTGTAATGCCGGCATACAACGAGACGGCGACGATCGATCAGATTGTTAAACGTGTCCTTGAGAGTCCGCACACTGCTGAACTCATCATCGTCGACGATGGCTCAACGGACGGCACTCGTGAGCTACTCGAGTCGTTCACCGATGCCAGGGTCAAGGTGCTCCTCCAGCCCGTGAATCAAGGCAAGGGTGCTGCGCTTCGGCGCGGTTTTCAGGAAGCAACCGCAGACTTCGTGATCGTGCAGGATGCCGATCTGGAGTACGACCCCGTCGACTACGACCTGATGCTCGAACCATTACTCCTCGGCAATGCAGACGTTGTCTTCGGCTCACGATTCCAGTCAAGCCGGCCGCGCCGTGTCCTGTATTTCTGGCACTCCGTGGGCAATCGCCTCCTCACTCTGCTCTCGAACATGTTCACCGATCTCAATCTCACCGACATGGAGACCTGCTACAAGGCGTTCCGTCGCGAGGTCATCCAGGGCATCGACCTGGAACAGGACCGGTTCGGGATAGAGCCCGAAATGACGGCAAAGGTTGCTGCTGGAGGCTGGAGAATCTGGGAGGTAGGGATCTCCTACTCTGGACGTACCTACGCCGAAGGCAAGAAAATCGACTGGCGTGATGGTGTCGCCGCAGTGAAGTGCATCATCAAGTACGGCATCGCCACCCGCGGTAAGACGTAACCGGCTTGAGCGCGCGGATCTCAGATAGAGCCGCTCCCCACCGTTGAGAACGTCGAAAGTTCGGATTCGGTCGTCAACGGATGGGGTACCTTTGAGATACCAATCTGGACTATCCGATCTTGGGTGCTCACGACACGCCATAGACAGCCAACGCGATAATCTCCGAACATTGGCGGTATGGCTTCCAATGGCAAAGCTGAATCGATAGTGACCCACGCCATCTTCAGATTCCGAATGGTCAACGCCGGATCCACATGATGACGATTGTGTGACGATTTATCGTATGATGTCATCGACTAGCCCCGTGTGAATCGTCATCAGGGAATTGAATGCGCCGAAATATCTTTGTTCTGACAGCGTGGCTGTGCTTTATTGCAATCAGCCTCTCTCCGGTTCCAGCTTCGGCCACCGACCCCGGTGAACAGTCGATCACCTTCGTCGGCGGCGGTTATGGCCACGGCATAGGCATGAGCCAGTACGGGGCTCTCGGACGGGCCGAGGCCGGACATACCTACGACCAGATCCTCAGCTTCTATTACGACGGAACCGTGCTGAGCGATGTCGAGGCATTCGGCGACGGCACCACCGACTTCACCGAAGGAGCCGACGACATCGACGTGCTGCTATCGGTACGAACACAGGTCGCCGTGTCGACCCCGCTAGAACAGGTCGGTTCATGGGAACTCGAGGTCACCGCTGGCGGCCAACCGGTCGGCACCATCACCAGCCCCCTCGACGCAACCTGGGACTCCGGCGCCGGGCGATGGATCGCCATGACCGACGACAGAGATCTTTGTGACGGAATCAGCGCATGCGAGAACGCCCCGCTTGAGTTAGCGATGAGCGGCGAGGAGCACGTGGTTCTCGAGCAGTGGGCGAACGGGCCAAACATCGGCAAGTACCGCGGTGGCAAGATCATCCTGCACCCCTCTGCGGTCAACGGCCCGAAGGGCACCCTGCCCAGCCGCTGTGGCGGCGGGGACAGCTTCTGTGTGATCCACGGTGATCTTGACCTGCAGGAATACCTCTACGGCGTTTCGGAGATTCCATTCAGCTGGCCCGAGGAAGCATTGAAAGCACAGGTTGTGGCAGCTCGCTCGTACGCCGTGAGCAGGATCTTGGCTCGAAACGCCAGTTCGTGGCCCGAACCGTTCGATCTCTACGACTCGGTCAGCGATCAGAAGTACTCGGGCTGGGACGAAGAAAACTATCCCGGCGGATGGATCGATTGTGCCGACGGCATCACATGGTGCGCAGCAGTTGACGCCACCGATGACCTGATCGTCGACTATGAGGGCGGGGTCGCCGAGACCTTCTACTCGGCGTCCAACGGTGGTGCCACAGCAGAGCCGCCTGACGTCTGGGCCGGCGGTACGACCCGCCCGTACCTCCTGGCAAAGGAGGATCTATTCGACAGCGGCGACCACAACCCGAACTACAGCATCCGTGAACGCACTTACACCATCTCGCAGGTCTCGGCATGGCTCAACAACTACACTCCGCCGTCTCCCATCCCGTCGGACCAACTCCATGTGGGAACGGTGCAGTCGATCCTGATCGATGCGCCCCCGTCAGGGAGGGTGTCGTTCGCCCCTATCACAATCGTCGGGTCAGACAAGACGGTCACGGTCACTGGCCGGGTCAGCGGCGGCCAGATCATCGATGACGGGCCATACGGATTCCGTTTCTACGCAGCAATCAAGGAGGGGTGTCAAGCCACCCCTGGCTGCGACCCACTGATCTCCACAAACTTCAAGATTGCGTCATTCTTTGACGTTCACCCGGACCGGTACTTCTACGAGCCGGTGACATGGATGGCTGGTTCGAACATCACAACCGGTGTCTCCCCAACCCTTTTCGCGCCCGACGACTACGTTACTCGGGGGCAGTTGGCGACGTTCCTGTGGCGGTTCAAAGATCGGCCGTCCAGCGCTCCCCCCGGCCCGTTCGTAGATGTCGCCATCGACGCCTTCTACGCCATGCCAGTGGCATGGATGGCCGAGACGGGCATCACTACGGGCACGACCGCCTTTACGTTCTCACCCAACGGCACTGTAACCAGGGGCCAGGCCGCCGCATTCCTCTGGCGATTCGCCGGCTCGCCCGATTCGACGGTCGCGAACACCTTCGATGACGTCGAAGATGGCCGGTACTACACGAACGCGGTTCGCTGGATGGTGCAATGGGAAATCACCACCGGCACCTCCCCTATTACCTTCGACCCCGAAGACTCCCTGACTCGAGGGCAGATCGCCGCATTCCTATGGAGGTTGGCGGGGCAACCTGACGCATTCCACCCCGACAGCACACTTCCTTCTTTCATGCGTACATGACTCTCCAGCGCCGTCAGATCCTCCGAGCGGCCGCCGTGAGTCCAGCTTTTGTTCTCGCGTTCGGGTTCACCCGACACGCCCCGGCCACAGGCAACGCACCTCCCGTTTCCGGCAATCTTCGCCTACCGACACCAGATGGTGGCGGCTTCTCCATCAGCTGGGAGGCTAGTTCTGGCGTAGATCCGACCAGCACCGTCCGTGGACTCGTTGGTGACGTCTGGTCCAAGCGGTTCCCGGTCCATCCGGATCATCACGGCGGTCCAGATGCTCCCGAAGGTCGCACTCATAGCCAGGCGATACTTGTTCCGGGAGCTACCGAATACGAACTCTCCCCCACAAACAGCAAACTTGAGTACCAGGTCCACCAGATCAAGGCGCCAACCAGGGTTGTGAGCAAGTCGGGCCGCAATGACCTGAGCCGAACCGAACCGATTCCCGGGCTTGAGATCATCGACCGTCATAACTGGACGAGCCGCGAACGCAAGAACACGATCGACTGCGTGATCGGGTCTTCGGTATTCGGCCTAGGTTGCCGTTCCGATGTCGGTATACGTCATGCCATCGTCCATCACACGGTCAACGTCAACTCCTACACCGAGGCTGACGTTCCTGACCTGCTCGATGGAATCCAGCAGTATCACATGGACACGCGCGGTTGGGATGACATTGCCTACAACTTCGTGATCGACCGGTTCGGGCGTATCTGGCAAGGGCGTCAATCAGACCTGTTCGAACCAATCTCCGGCGGCCACACCACGGGCCTCAATAGCGAAAGCGTCGGCGTTGCCTTGCTGGGCACATTCACTGGCCGCGATCCGGGACAAGCGATGGTCGATTCGCTGGGGATACTTCTCGGCTGGAAACTTGGCCTCCACGGGGTCGACCCGCTGGGAAAGACCCTCGTCCGCTCGAACGGCGGCGACTACGCAGAACCGGGTGAGATGGTGCTGGTCGACAACATTTCACCGCACCGAGCCAACCAGAACACCCAGTGCCCGGGCGACGGCACCGTCGCCCGACTCGACCAGGTCCGCCAAACCGCTGCTGAACTGGTCTCGGTATTCGGCACCGTCGTTCCTCGTTGCTCGCTTGTTCAGGTCGCGATCCACGGGTGGGCAATCGATCGCCTCGCTCCAACCAGCACCGTGGACGTGGACGTGATCGTCGACCACGCCGACACCACGGTCGTGGCTGCTCAAGACCCTGTCAACGAACTCGATGTCCGGTACCCAGAGGCCGGCGAACATCACGGCTTTGCGTACACGGTACCGATAGGTCTCGATACGACGTCCATCGCTGTCATAGCCAGGACGGAAGACGCTCGCACCGCCAAGCTCATGGATCTCAGACTGTTCGCTACATTCATCGATGTGGAGCCACACCGGTTCTTCGCCGCTGGTATCTACTGGCTTCGCAAAAATGAATTGACCACAGGCACCCAGCCTGGTCTCTTCGAGCCGATGGACGAATTGTCACGTGCCCAGATGGCAACCTTCCTCTGGCGATTCATGGACCGTCCACTCGTCGAGAATGCCTCGCCATTCGTCGATGTGCGCCGAAACAGTTGGTACGACGCTGCCACCGACTGGCTCTTTGCGAGCGGCATCACCACCGGCACCGCGCCAGATCTGTTTGCGCCCGACGAAATCGTCACCCGGGCGCAGATGGCCACCTTCCTCTGGCGTCTGTGCGGCTCGATCATTCCGGTGGACCTGTCACCATTCCAGGACGTACCGAGCGGTCGATACTTCACCACAGCTGTGGCCTGGCTCTATGAGACCGGAATCACCACGGGCGTGACTCCGAACCACTTCGACCCCAATGCCTTCGTAACTCGTGGCGAGATGGCCACGTTCCTGCACCGCCTGGCCACCACTCCAGAGGCCTGGACAGTCGTCACTCCCCCGCCCGTCGTCGTGCTCTGACTACTCAGACCGGTTGAGGCTGGTTGGACAACGTTGTAGTCGGCACATGGCGCTTCGCCAATTCGCAGGTCCACCCGACCGGGTCATCGCACCGTCCCGGCATCGCTGCCCTTGGCTTGCGTGCCATGCGCGCCATACGCGGGATCGAGATCACCGAGAAACCGTTCGAGTTCCGCGAAGAATACCGACTCATCCTCAAACGCAAAGGCCTTACCAAGCCCCCAGCATTCCTCGAGTTCCACCTAGTAGGAGTGACGGCCAGCCCACGTGTTTTCGCCCAACGAGGGCGCATCGAGGAGCCCAGCGGGTGACCATCCATCCGGTTTGAAAGAACGAACGGAGCGCAGTGCTCGCCAGTCCCGCACGAGCAACTCGCAGTCACGTGACAGGCACAAAGTGTCCTCGCTATCCGCCAGAAGGAGGACCTCCGATGTCGACCGTGTCCATGCGTCTACAGGGTGTACAGCCTCAATCAGACCTTTCATCGCCGCCGAACGCTAGCTTCGCAGAATGCGAACTTCGCTTCGTCGACTGCTGGAGCAGCGAGCCCATCCCCTCTCGCAGGTCTGGCGCAACACGATTCTCGGCATCTCCGCCATTGGCATCCTGGCAGCATCGATTTGGGCGTGGCGTTCGAGCAATCTCCAACCGAGTGATCTCGACTGGGCCCCAATCACTATTCTCTTGGTCGTCGCCGCCCCGCTCACCCTGTTGTTGAAAGCTGCCGAGTTCGACCTCGCTTCGCGTATTGCCGGCCAACGACCCCCAAAGTCGCGACTTCTCGAAATCGCCGTCGTCTCCTCAGCCGCCAATTTGCTTCCGCTCCCGGGTTCACTTCTCGTGACCGTTCGGTCAATCTCCGAGGCTGGCAGCAATTACGGCACCGCCCTGACCGCCAGCGCCGTGCCCGGCTTCACCTGGCTCGGAGTCACCGGTGTCGGAGGAGGTGTCGCGGTCATGATCGCCGGCCCGCCTGTGCTTGGAGTCATCGTGATCGCACTCGGAGTGGGTGCCTTGGTCATCTCGCTGATGCTGTTTCGTTCGTCGGCTCCGCCGACCGGAAGACTCGCTCTCGCCGCGTCCATCGTGGTCGTCGAAACCGCCTGGTTGGGCGTGAGCGCTCTTCGCCTCGGCCTTGCCGTGACCGCGCTCGGCGTTGACATCGCCCCGGCACAAGCCGTGGCATTGTCGGTCGCAGGAGCGACCACGACCGCCATCGGCTTCCTTCCGGGTGGACTGGGGTTGCGAGAGGCACTGCTCGCCGGACTGAGCCCACTGATTGGTCTCCCACTTGATACCGGGGTGCTCCTCGGCTCGCTCGACCGTGTGGTTTGGCTCTTCTTCCTCGCCATCGCCGGTTCGCTATTGGCGACTCGTCGACCCGCCGGTTCAATGATATGAGTTTCGGCGAACCGCTCGAATCGATTCACCTCATCGACGCCAACAACTCCTGAAGCGGCTCTCGGTAGTGTCTCATCGGCGTGATACCCAGGTGCTGCAGCACCTCACTCGCAAGGACAGAGTTCATCGGACGTGGAGCGGGCCGAGGTGGATCCAAATCGCTTGTCTTGATCGCCTTTACCCGTGACGGGTCGTGACCCGTTTCGCGAGCAATGTGTCGCACGAACTCGAACCAACTCACTGACCCCTGATTGGTGACGTGGACCGGACCTGTCACGCGGTCAACGGACAACCGGGCCACCATCGCAGCGAGATCGCCAGCGAAAGTCGGGCATCCGAATTGATCATCCACAAACCGCAATGTGGTAGCTCCCTCGAGCAGGCGAAGCACCGTCAATAACATGTTGGGCGCCGTGCGGCTACACACCCAAGATGTCCGAACAATTGTCGAATCGGAGCCGGCTAGTCGCTCACCTTCGAGCTTCGAGCGTCCGTAGATAGACAGGGGGTTAACAGGATCTGACTCAACATACGGGCCGTGCTTGGTGCCATCGAACACATAGTCCGTCGAGATGGTCGTGAGGTGTGCACCCTGCTCCGCGGCCAGCTCGGCAAGAACGCCAACGGCGAGCGCGTTCGCCGCCATGGCGAGTTCGGGTTGACTCTCACAGAGATCCACCGCAGTCATAGCCGCCGCATTCACAATCAGCTCAGGCCGCACCGAACGCACGAGACGCTGAAGTGCACCGGGGTCGGTGAGATCCGCATCGGCCCTGCGGGCCGCAATCACGTCATCGTCTGGGAAGCAGGACAGCAACTCGGTGCCGACTTGCCCACCAGCGCCGACGATCAGGATCTTCACGATCGAGCCTTGAGCGGCTCCCACCAGCCACGGTTGTCGCGATACCAGGCCACTGTCTCCGCGAGGGCATCGTCAAAGGAGCGCTTCGGTTCCCAACCAAGCCCACGCACCTTTGAAGTATCGACCGAATAACGACGATCATGACCGAGTCGATCCGCCACCGGTTGAACGGCCGACTCGTCGCGGCCACAGAGCTTGAGGAGTCGGTATGTGATGTCACGGTTCGTGACCTCATTGCCAGCGCCGATGTTGTAGATCTCACCGATCGAACCGGACCGCAAGACAAGATCAATGGCCGCACAGTTGTCCGCCACATGGCACCAGTCTCTGATGTTTTTCCCATCGCCGTAGAGCGGCACCGAAAGACCATCGAAGAGATTCGTGGCGAACAGAGGGACGAGTTTTTCTGGGAACTGATGGGGTCCGAAATTGTTCGAGGATCTTGTGACCACAACCGGCAGGTCGTAGGTCGTGTGGTAGCTCAGGGCAATCAGATCAGACCCTGCCTTGGAGGCGGAATAGGGCGAACGAGGATCGAGCGGATCAGTTTCGGTGGACGAACCTTCCTCGACCGACCCATAGACCTCATCGGTCGAGATGTGTACAACCCGTCCCACCTCATGGCGTCGAGCACTGTCGCAGATCACGTTAGTGCCGCTGCAGTTCGTGTGGATGAAGTCATCAGGACCAACGATCGAGCGGTCGACATGAGTCTCTGCGGCGAAATGGACAACCGCATCGGCGCCAACCATTGCCTCAGTGACCGCCTCTCGATCGGTGATGTCCCCGTGCACGAACTGCACGCGCCTGACGTCGATCAGGTCCTGGATCGTGCGGACATCGCCTGCGTAGGTAAGGGCATCAAAGATCACAACCTCGTCGTCGTGGTTCGCCAGCACATGGCGAACGTAATTACTGCCGATGAAGCCGGCAGCGCCGGTGATGAAGAGCTTCATGAGGCTTCAGGGGTCGGGGTCAGGGGGTGGCCGCAGCACGGGGCCGCAGCTCATCAGAAAGATCGGCCGCTAAGGGGTTTGCTTGATCACGCTTCGAGAGTATCGGGAACCTCACACCCCAATCAACGTTGACACCCGGGTCGTTCCACGCAACACCGAGTTCGTCGTCGGGGTTGTAGTACTGATCAACCTGGTAGCTCACAGTACAGTCGCTCAGAGCACCGAAGCCGTGACCCACGCCCGGCGGGATGTAGACGCCATCATGGCGATGCGAGCCATCCGACTGCACTCCCAGATCGGTCGTCCAGCACTGGCCTTGTGTCGGGCTGCCCTCACGGATATCGAACAGGACCACGCGGACGGTGCCATAGGGGACATACCAATAGTCGGCTTGGAACCGGTGGTAGTGCAGACCGACGACCGTTCCAGCCTGCCGGTCACCGCGATTGGACTGAACCATCTCGGGGCGGCCGGGAAACCACTCCCGCCGATAGGTCTCAAGGAAGAACCCCCGCTCATCGCGATGGATCGTTGGCTCCACGAGATACGCGCCGTCGATGGCATCGATTGAAGTCACCGCGGCCATGTCACTCGATCCCAATGTGGCAGTGATCACCGATCATCAGACGGGTGGCCCGAGGCCGGCGTGGGTCCCGTTCCACCTCGGTGTCACGTCCGATGAGGCTGTCGGTGAGTCGCGGAATGTCGGTGATCCGACTCCGGCGAAGCACCACGGAGTTGTCGATCTCGCTGCGAGTGATCCGGCAATCAAGGCCAATCGAACTGTAAGGACCGATGTGACTGTGGTCGATGACCGAGCCAGCGCCGATGATCGCAGGACCCCGCACGGTGCTGTGAATGATGCTGGCGCCTGCTTCAACCACAACCCGTCCCTCAACGACCGAATCGGCGTCGACGTGCCCGTCAATACGTTGTTCGAGCGACTCGAGCACGAGTCGATTGCACTCGAGCAGTGGGTCCTTTTTGCCGGTATCGATCCACCAGCCCGAAAGCACATCGTGGACAACGCTATGACCGTCGTCGATCAGCTGCTGAATCGCGTCAGTGATCTCGAGTTCACCCCGTGGCGACGGTTCGATCGCATCGATAGCACCATGGATGGTCTTGTCGAAGAGATACACACCCACCAACGCCAGATTGCTCGGCGGGTTCGACGGCTTCTCCACCAATCGAATCACCTCATCGACATCGTTGAGTTCGGCAACACCGAATGATGTTGGATCATCGACCTCCGCCAAGAGGATCTGTGCCACCGGAGCCACCGCCGGAGCTTTGCCGAGTTGAGGTGCATTGATCGCAGCCCTGGCATCTTCGAACTGAGCCACGAAGCCGGCTAGCCCTTGTTCGAGCATGTTGTCGCCGAGATACATCACGAAGTCGTCATCACCGAGGTAGTCACGGGCCACCACGACACAGTGAGCGAGTCCGAGCGGTTCATCCTGCAAGATGTACGTGACCGAAACACCGAAATCGGACCCATCGCCAACCGCTAGTTGAATTTCGTTTCCGGTAGTCGGTGAGATCACGATGCCAATCTCGGTAATTCCCGCTGCCGCCATGTCGTCGATGCCATAGAAAAGGATGGGTCGATTGGCGATCGGCACCAGCTGCTTGGCGCTGGTGTGTGTGATTGGGCGGAGCCGTGTCCCGGCTCCGCCACTGAGGAGTAGACCCTTCATGGTGCTTCGAAGTATTACTTGCCGAGCCGGCCAGCAGCGGTATGCATGGCGTACTCGTAGCGCAGCAACACAGCGGTGGCGAAAGATCCGGCCACTACCGCTGCCAACAATCCGACCTCGACTTGGAGGAACGCATCCTCGGGGAATTGCATAGCGATCGGGAAGACCACAATCGCAACCACAAAGCCGACAACGGCAAGGCGGGTGTGGTCGAGTGCGACAAGGCCGAGCGAAAGCGAGAGCATGACCATAAGGCCGCCCCCGCTGCCCGCGAGGAGAGCCATGCTTCGGGCACCGATCACATCACCGAATGCTGCTTCCACAATCCACGGCCCGATGAGGCCGCCGAGCACCATCGACGAACCGGCGACCGCCACCACTCCTGCGACAAGGCGCAGCTGAAGATCGCGGAACCCGCGGAGGTCTTCGTTCCCGGCAAGCATCGCCAGGCTCGGCAGCAACGATGCTTTGACGGCCTGAAAGAAGAACAGCGGCACCCGCGAGACGATCAGACCGTTGAGGAAGACACCGGGCGCTTCATCACCGAGCTCGTCGCCGACGATCGACAAGGCCACCGGGCCGACGTTGAGCAGGAACGCTTCACCGATGGACGTAACAAGAAGCAACCCGAGTGCCGGCGTGAGTTCGTGGAGAGCCGCCGGTGGGCCCGGATTCACGAACGGCTTGACGCTCCGATAGGCCACAAGCGCTCCGATCGCAAACGCCGCCGCCAACGAGAAACCGAAGACGCCGACAACCTCAAATCCGATGATCCCGAATCCGAAGGCAAGAACAAAGCGCGAAATTCCTTCTGCGGCGAAATACCTGCCGTACTCGCGGAACTTGTGACGCCCAGAGAGGATGCCGCGAACAAGTTCAGCGACACCAAAGGCAGCCAACGACGCGAGTAAGGCCACGAGAAGATCGATGCGATGGTCAAGCAATCCGGCTAATCCAAACGGCCACCAGGCGAGAATGCCGACCGTCAGAACAGCCATAGCCATCGCGCCAACGCGAGATGCCTGACGCAGCACCGGTGCGGATCCTTCGCCCCGACTCATACGACCGGCGGTGGCGCGGGCCACCTCTTGCTCGAGCGGCTGAAAGATGCCTGGGCCGAGGATGTAGACGAACCCCCACAGCACGGCGAGGCCGCCGTACGCCTCGTCGCCCAACGAACGCCGGGCGACAACGAGGAACCCATAGGTGGCCAGGCCGTTGATCGCGAGACCCACCACGATCGGCGAGGTGCCGGCCGGGAGAGGGTTTCGTTCTCGAAGGGAGGCGAGCAGGCGGCGGATCAGATGCTCCAGAGACGCGGAATGCCCGCATTGCGGACCGACCGAGCGTATCGGGGGACCTGGAAGCTGTCGCGCACCGCGCTGATCGTGAACGAACTAGCGGACAGTGCTACGCGGGCGTGAAGCTCGGCATGCAGAGACCATCGAGTTCGACGACCTCGATGCGATCACGGTTTTCCCACGTGACCTCGTTGCTCGGGTCGACGTTGAGCTTGAACTCACGGAACGACATCTCCAAAGCATCGAAGGCGATGAGACGGCCGCTGAGGCCATCGCCAATCCCAAGAATCAACTTGATCGCTTCAAGCGCTTGGATACTGCCGACAATACCGGGCAACACGCCGAGCACGCCCGCCTCAGCGCATGATGGAGCAAACTCCGCCGGTGGAGCCTCGGGCAACATGTCGCGATAGGTCGGGCCGTGACGCGGATCGAAGACCGTGATCTGACCCTCGAAGCGGAAGATCGACCCGTGCACAACCGGGATACCGAGCTTCACCGACGCGTCGTTGAGTAGGTAACGGCTCGGGAAATTGTCGGCGCCATCGACAACCACGTCGAATCCATCCAGGATGTCCATGATGTTGTCGGCGCCCAAGCGGGTGTCGAACGTGATGACATTGACGTCGGGGTTGAGGCTCGTGAGTGTCTTCTTGGCAGAGTCGACCTTACGATCGCCCACACGGTCGAGATTGTGAAGGATCTGACGCTGGAGGTTGGACTCGTCGACGACATCCATATCGATGATGCCGATCGTTCCCACACCGGCCGCAGCCAGGTAGAGGGCGGCCGGCGAGCCAAGGCCACCAGCGCCAAGTAGCAGAACCTTGGCGTCGAGCAGCTTGATCTGCCCTTCTTCACCAATCTCAGGAACGAGAATGTGACGGGCGTACCGGTTTCGCTGAGGGCCATCGAGCACGCGGGGGCGACTCCAGTCGCGGCCCTCGTCCTTCCACTTATTGAACCCGCCATCCATCGAAACGGTGTCGGCATACCCGAGTTGCTCAAGTGTCTGCACGGCAAACGCCGAACGCACACCACCCGCGCATACCACGACCATCTTGACGCTCCGGTCCGGCACTCGACTCTCGATGTTGGACTCGAGTTGCCCTCGGGGAATATGGATCGAACCCGGGATCGAGCCCTGCTCGAACTCGTCCGGCTCACGTACGTCGAGAAGGATGTAACCCTCTGCGAGAAGCGCCTCGCCCTGGGCCGTGTCGACCTCGTCGATCGCGGCTTTCGCCTGCTGAAGAAGTTCACGGAAACTGGCCATAAGAGAAACCCTACTCAATCAGTCAGGAATACGGACAAGTTCACGTAGAGAACGCCGCTCAGAGAATGTCTACGTAAAGAATGTCCGCTTAAAGAATGTCAGGCAGGACTTCGGAGATCGACTCCCGAAGTACCACGTCGGCGTAGCGGTCGTAAGGCGTGGGCTCCATGTTGATGATGATCAACGCCGCTCCCGAGTTTTTGGCGAGCGCCACACTCTCGTTGATCGGGTACACGGCAAGCGACGATCCGATGGCAAGGAAGACATCACACTCCGAAGCAGCAACCTCGGCCCGGTGGAGGTCCTCGGCGATCAGCGACTGACCAAACGAAACCGTCGCCGACTTCAGAATTCCCCCACACACCTCACAGTGGGGATCCTCCTCCCCTGCGCGCACTCGATCAAGCACAACATTCATCTCGGCGCGCCAGTCACAGTCGAGGCACCCGACCTTGCGAGTGGAACCATGAATTTCCACGACCTTCTCCGTTGAACTGCCGGCTCGCTGGTGGAGTTCGTCAACGTTTTGGGTAATGAGCGTGTGGAGCTTGCCCTTCCTCTCCAGCGTGACAAGCGCACGGTGTCCGTCGTTGGGCTCAACGTCCGCCCACAACTCTCCTGACGCTCGGCGAACCCAGTTCGCCTTTCGGACCTCAGGGTCTGAGACGTAGTGGCGGATGTTTGATGCCTTCTCCGCCTCGGGATTTTTCGTCCATACGCCATTGGGCCCGCGGAAATCCGGGATCCCTGAATCGGTAGAGATTCCCGCACCCGTGAGCACGGTGACGGCAATGGCATTATCGAGAATCTGACGTGCGGTGTTGCGAGAATTAACACCCGGCGTGGAGTCGGTTTCAACGGCCATCGAGACAGGCTAGCGACTCACCGAATTGCGCTCAGGTGACACTCGCTACTTCAGGAGACTATGGCCAGGTTGAGACTGAAATTCTGGAGCTAGAGCCATATCCGGCATTTCCGAACAGCCCTGCTGACCGTAGTACTTGTCACGATGGCGACTACTCCCCTGCTCGTGACCTCTGCATCAGCCCAAGACGCTGAAGTGAGCGGTGGTTCATTACCTGATCAGCTCGGCACCCAAGATGTTGCCCACATCCTCGACTTCATCTATCTCAAGTTCCCGGACTCGACAGTGGACGATCCCGAGCCGGACGGCTTCGCGAATGTTCCCCGCCTCATCGAGGGCGGCGTTGACGTCGGTCCCAACTGGAAAGAACTCGATCGCTTGCTCGGCGAACCCGGTGCCCGCGACCTCCTGCATCTCGGTGACGACAACGTCAACCAGGCAATGCTCGAGTTCAAGGACATCAACAATGCCGAATTCACCAACCCGATCACCGGCGAAGTCGAGTTCGTTGCCACCCCCGCGGCATTGCTCTACACACTCAACCAGCTCACCCGCGCCGGCGACAACCAGGGACTCATCGCCGGATCGGGCTCCGCTCTGAAGGGTCCATGCATGGGCCAGGCCTGGTCCTACGACCGTGATGGCCGACCACTCGATGTCGCCTTCGACTGGAACCGTGAACTCCCGCCCCGAACCTGGGACGAGGACGGCAAAGTCGTCCAGGCCTTCACGTCCGATGATCCGTTCAGCGTCGATGTGGACGGTGTCGTCATCTACACCGGTATCGCCGGCGGACTCGAGGACGGCACTGGGCCCCGGGAGCACGACTGGTTCATCAAGATGAACCTGCTGGGCTTCACGGGCACAAACATCGATGCCGGTGGCGATCCCACCACGGGGTACGAGAACCGCAATGCTGGTGCAGTCAACCTCCACGAGGATCTCCCAGAACCGGCCAAGATCAGCGGCTTGGTCGCGGTCAATGGCCAGGTGCATGCACCCGGCACCGGCGACGACTCGCGCGACGACCACAACAACGACATGTTCTTGTGTGTGGCCTCTGGTTTTGTGGAATTCCAGGGTGGCATTCCGCTCACTGCACCAGGCGCCGCTCTTGTGTTCTTGGCCACCGTCGGCCTGCTGTTCAACGCCAGACTCGCCAAAACGTGGGGAGGAGTCTGATGGACACCACCACCAAACGCCATCCGATCCGTGGATTCCTCTATGGCATCTTCTTCGGCCTTGGGTTCGTCTTGAGCGTGGTCGGACAGGGAATGGCCGCTCTCGGCACATGGCCTCCACTCATCGTGTTCGTGATCGGCGTTCTTGCCGCGACCTTGTGGGCTATCGCCGGACCAGTCAAGGAACCGAAGGGTTCACCCCCTGCAGGCGCCGCGCTTGTCGACGCTGAACCGTTGAGAGATGCTGCGCCCATCGTCGCTGCGCACAGCAGCGAGGATGGCGGCACGGAGTCGGCCACCAGTAGCCCCGAAACAATCGACCATCCACCCACTTGACAAGACAGCATGAAATAGGCTGAAATTCATACAAGCTTCCCCGGCGTCAACCATCCAATGCCTGGAAGCACTCGTGAACTCAACCCAATCTGTCCCCGTCCCGACCACTAATGGACCAGTGAAGGAGACACCGACCACCGTCGTCCTCAGCCGGTGGGTCGACCCACTCCTCGACAAGCTCGGACACGACCCACGCTCGCGCTACGTCGAACGATTCTGGCTCCCTATTCTCGGTCCCAGCACTGTTGTCTTCGTGCGCCACTGTGCCGACCAACTCGACAATGCCGGTGCCGGTGTCGCCCCCATGATCGAGCTTGAACTCGAAGCCATCGCTCACCACCTCGGTCTCGGTCACAAAGGTGGACGAAACAGCGCGTTGAGCCGCACCATCCTTCGTTCTTGTCGATTCGGTGCGGCTCGTGCTGGCCGAGGCAACAATCTCGAGCTTCGGCGCGGAGTACCCCCGCTCAATCGGACGCAGGTCAATCATTTGCCGAAACAACTCCAGGTCGAACACCGCCGTTTTGTCGAACACCACCCACGAAACGACGAAGCCACGGTCAACCGGGTGCGCCGACTCGCCCTCGGCCTCGTCGAATGTGGGGACACCATCACGGTCGCCGAAGGACAACTCGCCTCCTGGAATGTGCCGCCCGCGGTCGCCGCCGATGCCGTTCGATGGGCATGGTCTCACCACATTCAGAGCCTAGAACAGGGTCCGCGAGAACACGGTCCGACTGCGGCCTAGCCCTCTCTCCCCGCCCCCACCCGCGTACCTTCCCACTCTCGGTAATTTGGCTAGGCTTTGCAGCTCATAGATTCCCAGCTACCTCACACCTTTCAAAATGTTTGGAATAAAACATCAGGTCTAGCTAGTTAGTGCCGTAAAGATTAACACAGTTCACTGCCGAGTGGTTGTGAACTTCGTTAAGACGGGAGTCCCCCCAATATGACCACCACCTATCAGTTCCTTACCGCTTGGGTCACCAGCCGCATTGATGACGAGCGTGGCGCCAGCCTCGTTGAGTACGCCCTTCTCGTGGCGCTCATCGCAGTTGTCTGCATCGCCGCGGTGACCGCCCTTGGCACCGCAGCTTCGACCAGGTTCTCCACGGTAGCCAGCGAACTAGGCTAAATCAGCCAAAATCTGACCGGAAGGCGACCCTCCGGGGTCGCCTTCCGGCATTTTTGTTCTCGGTCCGTTACGGCTTTCTGAAGTTCGTGACGAGGTCGGCAAGTAAACGCACACCAAAGCCAGTGCCGCCTTTTGTGATCTCGCCATCATCGACATCGCTCCATGCCGGGCCCGCAATATCGACGTGCGCCCACGGGATACCGTCAGCCACGAACTCCTGCAGGATCAATCCGGCTGTGAGCGCTCCGCCGTGTGCCGTGCCGATGTTCTTCATGTCGGCCACGGGCGACTCGAACTGCTTTTTGTAGTCATCGGGTAAGGGCAGGTGCCACACGCGTTCCCCGGTTGCCGCCGACGCCGACTCAATCTGACCGATCCAACCCTCATTGTTGCCCATAAGGCCGGCAATCTTCGGGCCGAGGGCAACCATACATGCGCCGGTAAGCGTGGCCAGATCGATGATCGCATCGGGCTTCATCTCAGAGGCCAGCGCCAGGCCATCGGCAAGAACCAAGCGACCTTCGGCATCTGTATTGAGCACCTCGATGGTCTTACCGTTGCGAATCTTCAACACGTCACCCGGACGGGTGGCATCGCCACCGGTCATGTTGTCAGTCATTGGAATGAACGCCCGAACCTTGGCCTTCACACCCAGTCCGCTGAGAACCGACATCGCACCAGCAACCGCGGCGCCGCCGCCCATGTCGCACTTCATCGTCATCATCCCCTGGCCGCTCTTGATGGACAGCCCACCCGAGTCGAACGTGATGCCCTTGCCGACAAGCGCTAATGTTGCGGTGGCCTTGCCCTTCGGCGAATAGGTCAACTCAACGAGGCGGGGCGGATTGGTAGAGCCCCGGTTCACGCCCAGGAGACCGCCAAGCTTCGCCTTCTTGATCGCTGCTTCGTCCCAAACCTTGGCGCTGAGGCCCGCCGACTTGGCCATAGCGCTCAGACGACGAGCAAACGCCGCCGGCGTGAGATCGCCGCCGGGCTCATTGACCAGATCCCGAGCAAAGCACTGCCCCGCGGCGAGTGCTGCGCCTCGGTCAAGGGCGGTTTGGGCGCGAGCACCAGAAGCGCCAGCGACGTCGACCTTGGCAAGCTTCGTCGGCTTCGCGTTGCTCTTGTAGGCCGTGTAGGTGTAGGTCGACAACGTCACACCCTCGGCAAGAGCCTGTCGAGCGGCACTGGCATCGAGTTCGCTCACCGGGAGAGTGATGCCAATTCGGGCATGGCGACCGAAACTGCGGCCGATCGATGCGCCAGCGGCGCGAACAGCATTGCCACCGACGTCCTTGGGGGCCCCGATCCCGACCAGTGCCGAAACTCGACCATTGCTCGGCCAGGTGTGAGTCTGCCCAACCTTTCCCTCGAAGCCCGCCGCCTCAAGCTGCTTTGGATCGACTCCGTCGATTCCAGCCCCAACCGCATCACTCGTCACAATGCTGACAGCGGCCTTTACGGTCTTGGGGATCGAACGGCTTGCGGTGAACGTGATCGTCATGTTGAGAACTGTAGCCACCGCTCCGAGGTGGACCGAAACTCCGGATTCATGCAACACCAAGATGTCTCGCTCCACGGAACGGGCCGATACCTCGACTCATTCGGTTGAGAAGCTCAGGGAGTGAGCAAAACGCGAGCGACCAGGTCCTGACCGAATCCCGTGAGGATGGCAAGGTACATGAGACCTGTGGCGGCCATGACCGCCGAATACTCCCGCTCACGCAACGCAGCCCGCGTCACACCAATAAGAATGATCGTGGAGACAACGCAAGCGATCCAGAACCAGCCGAGCAGTCCGTTGTAGGCATCGTCGATGTTCCCGTTCAGCACCGACACCATTCCCGTCGGAAGCAGCATCGCGATTGTCTCCGGCACCCACAGGATTGCGGTCCATCGGACCAACTCAAGGATGGGCGACCGCGCCAGACCCGGCTGAACCAGGTACCAGTGACCGAGCAGCATCGCGTCAGAAACCACACCGAGAAAAAGCGCACTCGTCAACCCTCGGAATACCGAAAGCACCGCCGGTCCGCCAGCTTCGAGCGAAGCGATGACCACGGCGATAAGTCCGAGGCTCGCGGCGATGAGATCGAGCACCGGCGGAAACTCAGCACTGTCCTTGTCGAATCGCTGCTCTTCGCGATCGATCCCGGTCATCGCTGCCACGCGCTCGCCTCGCCGTTCGACAACGTCGCGCTGGCCGGCAACACCGGCGGCCTTGCGAGCGATCGAGACCCACAGCGCTGCTCCGCCCGCGGCCATGAAGGCCATCGTGGCGATCTCGCGAGTCCAGGTTGGCGTGGTGATGAATGCGGCCGCCAGCGATCCGGCCGCCAGCACCAGGAAAGTCAAGCGTTGGAGCCAGCCATAGCCGAGGCCGACCTCGCGGTGACGCGTCGTCATCCAGAGGAAGAACCAGCCGCCCGCGGCCCATTGAAGGAGAACGGTCGCCCCGTCGAGTCCAATCATGAATCAGCCAAGAACAGCGAGTTGATGATCAACAGTGTTCAGTGGATCAGGCCCAGCATCATTGGCCACCATGATGTCTTCGAGGCGCATGCCCCACTTTCCGGGGATGTATATACCCGGCTCGATTGAGAAGGCATTCCCGTGCTCGAGTGGCTTGGTGTTCCCTTCAACGATGTAGGGATCCTCGTGGGCTTCAACGCCGATTCCGTGGCCTGTGCGATGGATGAAGTAGCTTCCAAACCCCCCATCGACAATTTTCTGTCTCGTCGCTCGATCGACGTCTTGAGCGGGAGTGCCGACGGTGGCTGAACGCACCCCTACGGCCTGAGCTTCGTGTAGCACCGCGTAGGCCTCGAGGAACTCACGATCGGGGCTGCCGTCGGTCCAGACACAGCGGGTGATATCTGAGCAGTAGCCGATGCCGTCATTACCGATCATGGTGCCACCAAAATCACAGAGGACCCCCTCGCCCGCTCGAATCACCCGATCACCGGCATGGTGGTGCGGACTGGCGGCATTTTCGCCAGCAGCCACAATCGCAAAATTCACACGTTGATGGCCTTCAGCGATGATCTGCCGGCTGAGTTCAGCTGAAACCTCAGCTTCAGTCTTCCCGACCAATGCGATCTCACCGGCCTGTAGGCGAGCGGCGATTCGATCGACGGCCGCTGATGCTGCCCGGAGGCGCTCAACTTCAGCCACGTCCTTCACCGAGCGAATCGGACTCGTAATCGTGCTTGCTCGCCGAAACGATGTCGAGGGCATCGCGCTCATGAGGTCCACCAGGAAACCGGCCCACATGTGATCACCCACCGCGGCGTTGGTCGCTGGTCCGGCCAACTCGGCGATCAGAGCGATGGGGTCCTGGGTCTCACCCCAGCCGTGAATCGAGAAGATGTCAGGACGTTCCTCGACGCGTGGGACTTCTAGCCCAGGGACCACGAGCGTGGCATCGCCTTCGCGAGGCACCACGAGCATCGTGATCCGTTCAAGCGGCATTGCCTCGTATCCGCAGAAGTACGGGAGGTCACTGCCGACCGAGAGAAGTAGGGCATCGACCCCATCGGCTTCCATTCGGGCTCTAGCCCGATCGATACGTGTTGCGAACATGGCGTTGAGACTACGGCCTCGGCGCCGTCACACGTAGAGTTACAGGATGCCTAAAGAGTCCGACGCCGACCACCAGTGGGGCTTTCGGACCCGGGCGCTCCATGCAGGCGCTCGACCTGACCCAACTACCGGGGCCCGAGCCGTACCTATCTTCCAGACGAGTTCGTACGTGTTTGAGGATGCCGACGATGCCGCCGACCTGTTCGCGCTACAGAAGTATGGAATGGTTTACAGCCGTCTTGGCAACCCCACAGTCTCGGCATTCGAAGAACGGATGGCGAGCCTCGAGGGCGGAATCGGCGCCGTTGCGGCATCCTCGGGTCATGCCGCCGAGTTCCTGAGTACCACAGCGCTCGCCAGCGCCGGCGACCACATCGTGTCGAGCAGCCATCTCTACGGCGGCACGATCACCATGTTCTCCAACACATTGGCCCGGTTCGGGATCGAGACGACATTCGTAGACCCGACCGACGTCGATGCGTTCGCAGCCGCCATCCGCCCGGAAACCAAGTTGATGTTCACCGAGACCATCGGCAACCCTTCGGGAGCGATCGCAGATATTGCCGCATTGGCCGATGTTGCCCATTCGCATGGCATACCGCTTGCCGTCGATTCCACCTTCGCTACACCGGCCCTCTGTCGACCGATAGAGCACGGAGCCGACATCGTCGTTCACTCGGCGACGAAGTTCATCGGTGGCCACGGCACCTCCCTCGGCGGTGTGGTAGTCGAGGCGGGAACGTTCGACTGGGGCTCAGGCCGTTTCCCCGAGATGACCGAGCCGGTGCCGACGTACAACGGTCTGCGCTGGTGGGACAACTTCGGCGAATACGCCTACTGCACGAAGCTCCGTAACGACGGCCTTCGCGATGTCGGTGCCAGCCTCGCCCCGCTCAATGCGTTTCTCTTTCTTCAAGGGCTCGAGACGCTGGACTACCGGATGGCGGGTCATGTGGCGAATGCTCAAGCGGTCGCCGAATGGCTCGACGCTGACCGGCGGGTCAGTTGGGTCAAGTACGCCGGCCTCCCCGACTCACCTCACCATGAACTGTCACAGCGCTACTTGCCGAATGGCCCCGGGGCTGTTTTCACATTCGGACTCACCGGCGGCCGCGAAGCCGGCACCCGCTTCATCGAGTCCCTGGAGATGATCAGCCATCTCGCCAACATTGGTGATGCCAAAACACTCATTCTTCATCCTGCGTCGACTACCCACTCGCAGCTGTCCGATGAGCAGCTTCAGGCAGGCGGCGTGACGCCCGAAATGGTGCGGATCTCCGTTGGTCTCGAAGACCTCGATGACATCCTCTACGACCTTGATACTGCACTCGGGAATACTGCACTCGGGAATACTGCACTCGGAGCAGACAATGCGTGAACACATTTCCGGGTGGACCCCACCAGGCGTCAGTGAGCGCAAGCGAATCCTCGATGAGTCTCAGTCGATCGCCATCGTCGGCGCCTCATCCAACTCGGCTCGTGCCAGCTACTTCGTTGCCACCTATCTGCTGAGTTCATCCACTGACTTTGATGTGTATCTGGTCAATCCGCGCGAGACCGAGATTCTCGGGCACCCGGTCTATCCGTCACTTGCCGACCTTCCAGTTGTCCCTGACCTCGTAGACGTTTTCCGCCGCAGCGAGGACCTTCCCCCGATCGCAGAGGAAACTGTCGACATCGGGGCGAAAGTATTCTGGACGCAACTCGGCCTCTGGTCCGCTGACGCAGCAAGGCTCGCCGCCGAGGCGGGCCTCGACGTTGTGATGGATCGCTGTACCAAGATCGAGCACGCCCGCTTCGCGGGCGGTCTCAGCCTCGCCGGGTTCAACACAGGCGTGATCAGCTCGCGACGCTAGGACTACTCCGCGGCGTCAGCGGCTTCGCGAGCGTGATAGCTGGAGCGTGTGAGCGGACTCGACTCAACGTGAGCGATACCCATGGCCTCGCCCTGTTTCTTCCAGCGGGTGAACACCTTCGGCTCCCACCAAACCGCCACAGGCAGGTGGTTAGATGTCGGGCGAAGATACTGGCCGATGGTGACGATGTCGACGCCGCTGGCGGCGAGGTCAGACATCGTCTGGACGACTTCATCCTCCGTCTCGCCCATGCCGACGATGATCGATGACTTGGTGACGAGTCCGGCGTGCTTGGCCCGAGCAAGCACCGACAACGAACGCGCATAACCGGCCGAAGGCCGAACGGCGCGCTGCAACCGCGCCACGGTTTCGATGTTGTGGTTGAACACATCGGGTCGAGCATCGAAGACCGTCTGCAGAGAGTCGTCGTCTCCTTTCAAGTCGGAGACGAGCACCTCAACACGACACAACGGAACCTGTGCCCTGATGGCATGAATGGTTTCCGCAACGACTGATGCTCCCCCGTCGACGAGATCGTCGCGCGCCACCATCGTGACCACCGTGTGCTGTAGCCCCATACGGTCGACGGCCTCCGCCACGCGCGCCGGTTCATCGAGGTCGGCGGCAACTGGCTTTCTCGTGTCGACCAAGCAGAAACCGCAGGCTCGAGTGCAACGCTCGCCGAGGATCATGAAGGTGGCGGTGCCATCGTTCCAACACTCCGAGATGTTGGGACAGCCCGCCTCCTCACACACGGTGACCAGATCAAGTTCGCGCATCGTCTTCTTGATCTCGCGATACTTCGGACCGGTGTCCAGCGGCACTCGCATCCACTCAGGTTTTCGGGACTTCAGCCTGACGGGATCGGCCGCCACGCCGGCTTCGGCAAGCCTCCCGAGCAGCCGAACCGATGTGCCGTCCGCTTGTTCGCCATAGCCAACACCTTGTCGACCGACGGGCGTGCCTACTCCTTCGCCTCGAGTGAACGGTGCCAGATCGGAGGCCGGAACCCGCCATGCGACATCGGCACGATCGACCGGTCGGGCCTGGCCCCAGTTATCGGCAGCTTTGGCGACAACCCGGTCGACAACCTCGCGCATCGAGATATCAATCCCCTCGGCCGCCAAGGACGTAACGGCCCTGTCGCGTATGCCACAGGGAACGATGCGATCGAACCAGGCCAGGTCGGGATCGACATTGAGGGCAAACCCGTGCATGGATCGTCCTCGAGTGATGCGCACACCAATAGCTGCAATCTTGCGTGGTCGAAGCCCGTCGACATCGACCCACACTCCCGTAGATCGAAGTATCCGTCCGCTCTCAACCCCGAGATCTGCGAGGACATCGATCAGAAGTTGCTCGATGCCATCGACATAGACGGCGGTGTCGGCCATACCTCCACCACGTTTTCCCGCAACGGTGAGAATCGGGTAACCAACAAGCTGCCCGGGACCGTGATAGGTGATGTCACCGCCCCGATCAGTGGCGACCACATCAGCGCCGAGCGCCTTCACATCGGCCAAGAGGTGCTCGGCCGGCGTCCGCTTGCTCAGTGTGACCACATGATCGTGCTCAAGTAGGAGTAGATGATCGTCTTCACCCTTGACGAGTTGACGCTGAAGTGCCAGCGCGTCGCGATAGCGAACTCGGCCGAGCCAGCGGACCCGCAGGCTCGGGTCAAGATCGACGGCGGTGGTCAGTGGACCTCCGCCTCCCAGTCACGGGTTTCGATGATCTCGCGGATTCTGTTCAAGAATGCCGCGGCGTACGCACCATCGAATGCTCGGTGATCCCAGGCCAGCGCCAGAACGCCGACCGAATGGATGGCGATCGACTCGTTGCCGAATTCATCGGTGACCACGACCGGCTTTCGCTTCACCCCGTCGGTGGAAAGGATCGCTACCTGGGGCTGGTTGATGATCGGGAACTGCATCATCGTGCCGTACTGACCTGCGTTGGTCACTGTGAAGGTGCCGCCGCTCAGATCGTCTGGCCTGAGTTGCTTTGTACGAGTGCGAGCGGCAACGTCGACGATCTCGCGAGCGAGTTGACGCAACCGCTTTCCACCTGCTCCCTTCACCACGGGGGCGAGGAGGCCATTGAAGTCGATGTCGACGGCCACAGCGAGATTGATCTCGTCGTGGACCACCAGATGGTCACCACCGAAGCTGGCGTTGAGATGCGGGAATTCATGCAGCGCGTCGACAACTGCTCGGGCAATGAACGGCAGATAGGTAAGGCTGAAGCCTTCGTCGGTCTTCCATCCGGCCTTGTTGGCTCGACGAACGTGTTCGACTCGCTCGTAATCGACCTCCATGGCGGTGAGCACATGCGGCGCCGTCGACTTGGACCTCACCATGTGTTCGCCGGTGTGTTTGCGGATGTTGTTGATCGGCACGATCTGATCGCGGGTGCCCACCGCTGGTACCGGAGCAGTCGGCGGCGCAGGTACCGGGGCAGGCGGCGTCACAACAGGTGCTGGAGCAGTCGGCGTCACAACAGATGCTGGAGTGGTTCCAACCGCATGGGATTGGATGACGCGCTCCACATCGGCCCGTGTGATTCGACCACCCACTCCTGTACCGGTCAGCGTGGATACATCGATTCCGTTGTCGGCGATCAGACGGCGGACCACCGGCGACAAGATCAAGCCTTCGACAATCGGAGCGGGTTCCGCCGCTGGCACGAGGGACGGGAGCCGCGGGGCCGGAGTCGCCGCGTCGACAGGCACCGCAGCCACAACTGGGGCAGCAGGTGATGCCACGACAGGAGCCTCCGCAACAGGCATTGCAGCCGCACCGGCATCGCCGATACGAGCCAGGACTTGGCCGACCTCGACCACGTCGCCTTCACTCGCCAAGATCTCTGTGAGCGTGCCGGCAATAGGCGAGGGAACTTCGGAGTCGACCTTGTCGGTCGACACCTCAAAGAGGATCTCGTCCATCGCTACCGTGTCACCTTCGTTCTTGAACCAGCGGGTAATGGTGCCCTCGGTAACGGTCTCGCCCAGCTGGGGCATTGTGACATCAGCCATGAGTTCTCGGTTCCTTGTTCAGCCGTGCAGCGAACGGCCGGTGAGCGACATGACGGTCTCGCCGAACATCTCGCTCATGGTGGGGTGGGGTTGAATGAAGGCGGCCACGTCATCGACGGTGGCCTCCCAATTGACCGCGAGGTAACCCTGGCCGAGTTGTTCGGTAACCCACGGGCCGACCATATGGACGCCCAGGATTCGGCCGCCGGTGCCGTCGGGACGTTTCTCAGCAACGACCTTCACCACCCCGTCGGTCTCCCCGACGATCTTGGCGCGTCCATTGCCGATGAATGAGTGCTTTGACGTGACGACGTCGAAGCCCGCTTCCTTGGCAGATTCTTCGGTATGACCGGCGAAGGCAACCTCGGGGTGGCAGTAGATGCACCAAGGGGTCCCGTGGTGGTCAAGTGGGGTCGGTTCCTCACCGAGAATGTCGCGGATCGCGAGCATGCCCTCTGCGAATGCCACGTGAGCGAGTGCGGGAGTGTTGATGATGTCACCTACGGCCCACACTCCCGGCTCATTGGTGCGACATCGACCATCGGCAACGACAAATCCACGCTCATCGAGCTGGACCCCAGTGCCTTCGAGTCCGAGAAGATCTGAATAGGGGCGACGACCGACGGACATGACGATGAGTTCGACGGCGATCGACTCACCATCGCCGAACGCGACCGTGGTGGATCGGCCATCAGCGGACGGGGTATGGCCGCCGACCAGAACTCCGGTCCGAGTGATGATCTTTCGCTTCTTGAACGATCGCTCGACAACGCGAGTGGCATCGGGATCGCAGCCGGTGAGGATCTGGGGCAGGGCCTCGAGGACGGTGACATCGACGCCGAGGTCGCCCATCATCGATGCGAACTCGCAGCCAATGGCACCGCCGCCTATGACAACCGCTGAGGCGGGGAGTTCGGAAATCGAGAGCATCTCGTCAGACGTCACGACAAGCCGACCGTCGATCTCGAAGCCAGGAATAGTCCGAGGCTGTGAGCCAGTAGCGAGAATGACCGAGTTACCGGTGATCGTGAGCTGCCGCCCATCGGCACCGGAGACAGTGACCAAACGATCAGGGCCGAGCGAGCCGGTGCCGTCATAGACGGTGACCTTCTTGGACTTCAGCAAGCTGGCGAGTCCGCCGACGAGCTGGTCGATGATCCCCTGCTTCCGCTGAAGAGTGACCGACCAGTCGAGCTCTGGGTCGGATGCGTTCACACCGAACTTGGCCGCGTGCTGGACAGTACGGAAGACGTGGGCTGTCTCAAGAAGTTCTTTCGCCGGGATGCAGCCGACGTTGAGGCATGTTCCCCCAAGGATGTTGTTTTCGATGAGCCCGACGTTGAGTCCAATCCCAGCGCCGTAGAGCGCAGCGGCGTAACCGCCGGGTCCACCGCCAATTACGACGACATCATGTTGTGAGTCCGTCCCACTCACCTCCTCAGGTTGGCGTTCACCATATCGCCCCCTGACCGAGTGGGATGTTGTGCTTCGGTAGCGCAGGGGGTTCAGGTGCTGAGGATGTCGAGAAGTTGAATCGCTCCAGCGATCAAGATTGCCATGCCGCACAGGAGGGCGGTGAGGATGAGTTTGCGAGTGCTCATATGTCGGCAATCAGTCGTTTCTGGGCAGCTGACTCAGAGTATGACGTGAGATTGTCTACTATCAGGTGCCGTGAAGCGAATTCTCCCTTGGTTTCTCACAGTCGCACTGCTCGGTGCCGCCTGCGGTAACGACTCGTCCAGCGGGGCCAGCGAAGCATTCACCGACGTGAGCACCGACGACTCATCCAGTACGGTGGACAACCTAACTCCTGGAACTGACAGCGATCCTGAAACTGACAGCGATATGACCGCCGAGACCGAAGAGTCGACTAACGACCCATCGGCAAGCGAAACTTCCGGTATTGACTGGCCGTTGAGCTACGACGGTGCGACCGTCAGCGGCTCACAGTTCAACTCCGGCGACTACGCCGGGCAAGATCTTGTCCTGTGGTTTTGGGCGCCCTGGTGACCAAGTTGTGTCAGAGAGTCCGGTGCGGTCGCACTGGTGCAGGAACAATTTGCCGGCGAGGTACACGTGGTCGGCGTCGCCAGCCGTGACGACCTCGCGCCGATGCGTCAATTCGTAACCAATATGGGTGTCGATGCCTTCCCCCACATCGCAGATATCAGCGGTGAGATCTGGGAGGAATTCGGCGTTAGTGGCCAGCCTGCGTATGCATTCATCAACGACGACGGCGTAGTCGAAATCGTGATTGGTGCCATAGGCGAAGACGAACTCGTCAAGCGAATGACAGCACTGGTTGCGGCATAGCCCGCCGCTCACACAAGAGCCGCTGGCCACCCTGTGTGGTCGCTGCCTATACTTTCCGTGATTATTAGATTCTGATACAGGTAACTGGAGATAGCCGACTTCGGGGAGGCGCGAGTAGATGGAGCAATTGTTCAGCGAAGCGCGTGAGCGATGCGGCCGCCCGCCCACTTGACCGCTCGGCGCGCGCCGCGGTGACCGCTCTCGCTCAAGCACTCGACGTATTCGATCCTGCCGCGGCAAGACGCGCTGCCCTGCGGGCACACCTGGTCGACCGAATCGCAGTTGCTGCAGGCGCCCTAGTCCAGGATCGTGTGGACGCCATAACCGGATCGCTTCTTGCGGAGATCGGCATCCTGCTCACTCATGTTCGTCCGGTCGGCACCGTGGACATCGTGCCGGATCCGGCCTCGGCCGTGCTCTCGTCGAACATGCTAAAATCTCTGCCCGGGCTCGGCAGTTGCGCAAATGCAGTTCGCCATCAGCACGAACGCTGGGACGGAAGTGGCGGACCCCACGCCTTACGTGGACCTGAGATCCCGCTTTCCGCTCGGCTACTCGCCCTGGCTGCCACGCTCGTGGGCCACCCCGCTTCGGGATCCGCTCCTAACTGGACCGCTCGCCGTCGCCGTGTTGACGAGCTTCTCGGCTCGGCCCTCGACCCCGATCTGGGTGCCGCCGCAGTCCTCGAGTTGGAGTCCGGAGACCCGCTCATTGGTGAACTCGATCTCGGTGAAGTCCTCAACGGCCTCGACCGGTTCGTGCCCATCGAACGCAACTCACCCGTCGAAGCGCTGGTATCGATCGGTGCTGCGGTGCGTGCAGCCGACAACATGACCGACGTCTTGTCTGTAATCGCCGATCAAGCGAAAAAGGCGCTCAGCGCCACGTCGATCAGTATCGGTCGTCTGGATCACGACGAACAAACACTCGACATTCTCGTCACCACCGGTTCTGGCAGTGAACGGTTCCCCGTCGCCGAATCTCACCAGGAGGGTGACCGACCCGGCCTCGGTCGGCTTCTCGGTGGGCAGGGTTTCGTTCGGTCAATCGACGAAAGTCGCGCCGACGACCCGGGCACGATATCGCTTCATCGCCGCGGGCTTCGCTCCGAGGCAGCTTGGCCAATCATCATCGGTGACAGTATCTGGGGTGTCGCCTGGGCCACCACCAGCGCTGACGCCAGCATGCTCGACCACGACGATCTGGCCACGCTCCGTCTCGTCTCCACTCACGTGGCAGCCGCCGTGGTACAGGCGGAACGCATCGCCGAGTTCGAGGAACTTGCACTCCGTGATCCACTCACCGGGATTGGCAATCGGCGCGTTCTGGATCAGCACCTCACACAGATCTTCGACCGCTCCCCTATTGATCGTCAGGATGTTGCGCTCATCATGTGCGATGTCGACGGCCTGAAAGCTGTGAACGACACCAATGGTCACGCAGCCGGCGACGAGCTCTGTGTGATCCTCGACGGTGGGGGCACCCTCAGCGCCGAGCCGGTAGCGGAAGGTGCTCAGAAACTCTTTGGCGACTCTGGTCCCAGGCGATCACTGTCCTATGGCATTGCGTTGGCCACCCCCAACATTGCCACGCCCGGCGCTCTACTTCGCGCCGCGGATGAGGCGCAATACGAGGAGAAGCGACACCGCAAAGGAATCTCCCGACTCGGTGAGTTGCCATCGATCGCGGCGCGCCGACGCTCCCGACGCGGCGACTAGTCAACGAAGCGTCCCAGCGCGGAGGGCACTCGGATTGGGGCGCGGCAAGTTCGGTCCAGAGAGTCAGCGGCGGTGACGACGCCGACGCCGAATCACCCAGCCAGCAGCTTCGCTGAGCACTGCACCCGCCGCAGCTGATCCCAAGATCACGATGAACAATGGCGCTGAACCGTCGAACATCATCCACGTGACCGGCGTTGAGTCTGTATTTTGAAGCACAAACGCAGCAAGACAAACCGCGACGAGCGCCGCAACGATCAGTCCCGTTTGTGGCGCCCGCTTCTCTGGCTGCTCAACGGCATCGTCGTTCATCGTTGCTCCTGGGTTGCGTGCCGCGATGGTAGTGCCGCGCGACCCACGGTTGCTTGGGAGCGCGTGAGAACATGTTGCTGTGAAAGTTCTCGTGAGCGGATCAACCGGATTCATCGGCTCGGCGCTGATGGCCAGGCTTCGCGCCACGGGCCACTCGCCTGTGCCTCTTGTACGCGGCCGCGCGTCGATCAATGGGCCCGGAGTGCGCTGGGACCCGACTGCGGGAACGATCGACCACGATGGCATGGCCGCCGTCGGCCGCATTGATGCCGTAATCCATCTTGCGGGGGAAGGCCTCGCTGAGCATCGCTGGAGTCAGGCACAGAAGGCAAAAATCCTCGAGAGTCGTATCCATGGCACCCGGTTACTGGCGTCCACCATGGCGAATCTCGATTCACCGCCCACCGTTTTTCTCTCCGGCTCGGCGATCGGTTTCTACGGCGACCGCGGCGACGAGAAGCTCACCGAGGAATCGGCTCCCGGTCATGGGTTCGCTGCCGAAGTCGTGCAGGCATGGGAAGCGGCGACTGATCCCCTTGATCAGCGAACGAGGGTTGCCCACCTCCGCACCGGGATCGTGCTCGATCCGAGTGGTGGGGCGCTGGCGGAACAGTTGCCCTTTTTCACGCGCGGCCTCGGAGGCCGCATCGGCAAAGGCACACAATGGATGAGCTGGATCAGCCTCACCGACCACATCGCCGCCATGCTATGGCTCCTTGATCACCCGCTGGCGGGAGCGGTGAATCTCACCGCTCCGAACCCGGTGACCAACACCGAATTCACAAAGACGCTGGGCTCGGCGGTGCGCCGGCCCGCCATCATCCCCACCCCGACCATCGCCCTTTGGGCCAAACTCGGTCGGCAACTCACCCAAGAGTTACTCCTCAGCAGTGCGCATGTTTCGCCATGTGCGCTTGTGGCTGAGGGGTTCTTGTTCGAGCACCCCCGTCTCGAACGAGCACTAGTGGCCGCTCTCAGGGGCTGACTACCCAGACATCGTCAGGATGGCTGTTCTCGAAGTCGGCCACCACCTTGCCCACTCGCTTCTCGGTGCCATCCCAAACAATAAGCGCCTCGTCGGCCACCTTGCGGAGCCAAGCATTGCGCCGATCAATCGCCTGGCCTGCTCGCTGAGCAGACTCTGGCGCCTTTCGCTCCAAACGGACGACAGCTTGAGCACTAGCGCTGAGCTCGGCGAATCTTCGTCGGGCCGGCTGGGGCCAGACCGAGTCAGGGTCCGGAAACGGCAGGATCACCACGAACGGAACGCCAGCGGACTCTGCGGCCTCAGCAGCGAGTGTTTCCACACCGAGTCTGAGCCCCGTGAGAACGACCAGATCAGGATCGATGGCCTTCTTCGCTTCGAGAATTTCGGCCAAACGGACCCGAACGGCACCATGTTCTCGCGGCGGGTTAGCTGGATCGTTGGCGAAACCACCGATTTCGGGTGGTTGATGACCGGTGATCACGATGGCTCGGCCGGTCGGGCGCCAAGTCTGACCGTAGACACCGTCGGGCCCAGGAGGTCGTACCACTGGCTCAACCACTCGCCCGCCGCCTATCTCATCCGGAGGGCCGAGGTCGTCGGGCATACCAACGCCATAGCGGCCTGCCTGGGTATGGGAGGCCTCAACCGCCAGCCGGTCGGCGATGTCGTTGAACTCATTGCCAGCGTGCCCCTTCACCCACGTGAACGTGAGCTCGTCAGCGCGCCTCCGATACAACTCGATAAGTGGCTCCCAGATGTCTCGATTCGCCACCGGCTCCTTTTTGGAGTTCTTCCAACCGCGCTTGAGCCAACCCTTCCACCAGCCGTCATTGAAACAGTTGACGACATACGTCGAGTCGGAAACCACCTCAACGGGACCCTCGATAGTGCGAAGGGCATCGAGAGCTGCCATCAACTCCATTCGCTGATTCGTTGTATCGGGATCGGCACCATTGGCCCAGGCACCGTCAGGGATCACCCAGCCCCATCCACCAGGCCCCGGATTCCCTCGGCACGCGCCATCGGTGTAAACGACTGTTGGAGAGTAGGACACCTGGCAAACCATACCCGAACAGAAACATGCCCGAAGTTGTCAAAATCCTGAAATACTCAAAGTAATCATGATTAACCATTACTCTCGGCAGCTCCCGGACATAGATCCAACGGAAACCAAAGAGTGGATCGACTCGCTCGATTCGGTAGTGGGTGCGCAAGGTGCACCTCGAGCTCGCTACATCGTGGCCAAGCTCCTGGAACGGGCCAACGAGTTACATGTGGGCGTCCCTCCGACAACGTCAACGCCCTACATCAACACGATTCCAGCCGAAGAACAGCCGTTCTTCCCCGGCAACGAAGATATCGAGCGTCGTATCCGCGCCTTCATCCGCTGGAACGCCGCGGCAATGGTGATCCGAGCGAATAAGGCAGCAGACGGAATCGGCGGCCACTTGTCCACGTTTGCGTCGAGCGCTGCGCTCTATGAGGTCGGCTACAACCACTTCTTCCGCGGCAAGGAAGACGGCCTCCCCGGAGACGCCATCTACTTTCAGGGCCATGCTGCCCCGGGCATCTACGCCCGAGCGTTCATGGAGGGCAGACTCACCGAGACTCAGCTCGACAACTTCCGGATGGAGATCGGCGGCAACGGGCTCTCCAGCTACCCACATCCACGCCTGATGCCGAACTTCTGGGAGTACCCCACGGTGTCGATGGGGCTTGGCCCGATCAATTCGATCTATCACGCTCGCTTCAACAAGTACCTCCATCAGCGCCACATCGATGACACCAGCCAGAGCACTGTCTGGTCGTTCTTGGGCGATGGGGAGTGCGACGAACCCGAAACCCTCGGTGCTATCTCACTGGCCGGTCGCTCCGATCTCGACAACCTCAAATGGGTCATCAACTGCAACCTCCAGCGCCTCGACGGCCCCGTTCGCGGCAACGGCAAGATGATCCAAGAGCTCGAAGGTGTCTTCCGCGGCGCCGGCTGGAACGTCATCAAGGTGGTCTGGGGCACCGAATGGGACGAACTACTCCACCGTGATGTCGATGGCGTGCTGCTCAACAAAATGGGACAGACCGTCGACGGCGAGTACCAGCGTTACGCCACCGAAGACGGCGCCTACATTCGTGAGCATTTCTTCGGCCCCGACCCGCGCCTCCGCAAGCTGGTCGAGCACCTGAGCGACGAACAACTTGAGCATCTCCCCCGCGGTGGCCACGACTACCAAAAGGTTTATGCCGCATTCAAAGCCGCCAGCGAAGTCACGGGCCAGCCCACCGTGATCCTGGCCAAGACTGTCAAGGGCTGGACCCTCGGCGAAGGCTTCGAAGGACGCAACGCCACGCATCAGATCAAAAAAATGACCAAGGCCCAACTCATCGAGTTGCGCGAGCGTCTCCATGTTGAGGACGAAATTCCTGAGGAAATGCTCGAAGACGGCATACCCCCGTACTTCAAGCCGTCACCCGACAGCATCGAGTACGAATACATGATGGAGCGACGCAAGGCCCTCGATGGCAGCTTGCCGTCGCGGCTTATCCGTGACCGTCGCCCGATCAAGGCGCCGCTCGGTGGGCCATTCATCGATCTCCAAAAAGGGTCATCTGGACGCGCTGTCTCGACCACAATGGCGTTCACCGCGCTTCTCCGTGATTTGCTCCGAGATCAGACCTTCGGCGAACGGGTCGTCCCGATCGTTCCCGATGAAGCCCGTACGTTCGGTATGGACTCATTGTTTCGCGAGTTCAAGATCTATGCACCGCGTGGCCAGCTTTACGAGCCCGTCGACCATGACCTCCTGCTCTCGTACTCCGAAAGCAGCGATGGGCAAATTCTCGAAGAGGGCATCACCGAGTGCGGGTCGACCGCATCGTGGATCGCCGCAGGTACCTCCTACGCCAACACCGGCGTTCCGATGGTGCCGTTCTACACCTTCTATTCGATGTTTGGTTTCCAGCGGGTCGGTGACTCGCTGTGGGCCGCCGCTGATGCTCGCACCCGCGGATTCCTCCTTGGAGCCACGGCCGGGCGCACGACCCTTATGGGAGAGGGCCTCCAGCACCAGGATGGCCACAGCCAGTTGCTTGCCGCAACAATCCCGGCGTGCGAGGCCTACGACCCGGCTTTTGCCTACGAACTCGGAGCGATCGTCGAAGACGGCCTCGCACGGATGTACCCGGAGAAGGCAGCCGACGGCGAAGACGTCTTCTACTACATCACGATTTACAACGAGAACTACGTCCAGCCGCCGAAGCCTGACCATGTCAACAACGCCGAGATCACGTCAGGCCTCTACAAGTTCAGTGATGGACCCGAGACCGGCGACTACGACCGCAACGCCACAGTCCTGTTCTCTGGGCCATCGGTTCTCGCCGCGCTTGAAGCCCAGCAGCTGCTGGCCGACAACCATGCAGTGTCAGCAGAACTGTGGAGTGCCACGTCCTACAAGCGACTACGAGCGGATGCTCTCGACTGCGACCGCCGCAACCGCTTGTCCCCTGGTACTGAGCAGCTCGTTCCGATGGTCACTCGCAAGCTCCATGACAGCCAAGGCCCAATCGTGGCGGTCTCGGACTGGATGACCCTCGTTCCTGAGCAGATAGCCCGCTGGACGCCACGAGCTATGCACGTGCTCGGCACCGACGGCTTCGGCCGCTCCGACACTCGAGAGGCGCTGCGTCGTTTCTTCGAGGTCGACGCGGCCCACCTCGTGGTTGCCGTGCTCTCCGCTCTCGCCGCGGACGGACTCGCTACCACCGACGAAGTCAAGGCCGCCATCGAGCAGTACGGAATTGATCCCAACCGCCCCGATCCGGCTCACCCCGACACCGGCGCTGCCCCTATCGACCGGTGAAGTCCGGCACGCTCTGGGTAACCGGCAATCCTGTCGCCGATACCCGCATCAATACGGATCCTCTCGCTCTCTTGATCGGGATGCTGCTGGACCAGCAAATCCCGATTGAGTGGGCGTTCATGGGCCCTCATCGGCTGGCCGAACGTCTCGGAGTCGAAGTTGACCATGATCTCGCTCCGGTAATGATCGCCACCTTCGACCCTGACGAGTTCGCCGCTCTTGTCGCGACCAAACCGGCGCTTCACCGTTTCCCCGCGTCGATGGCCAAACGGATCCAGGCACTGTGTAGCCACATCTTGGATGAGTACGAGGGTGACGCTGCCGATATCTGGCGAGGTCAGAGGTCAGCGACCACGATCCATGATCGCCTGATCGCGGTGCCAGGGTATGGCGACGAGAAGGCGCGCATCCTCATAGCTGTCCTCGCCAAGCGGTTCAGCAAGCGTCCATCAGATTGGCAACTCGTCAGCAAGCCATTCGGCGACGAGCTTCCCCGCTCGGTTGCCGACATGGGTGATGAGGCCGGCCACGCCGCGGTTCGGACCTGGCGTCTTGAGCAGAAGTCCAAGGGCAAGTCCAAGGCCGACTGACGATTTGGCTGGCGTCGCCACCGGCGGCAGGTCACCGTCCAGCGGTTGCTCAAATCTCCGGAGGCAAGGGCGGAAAGATACGCCGGACCCTCAACGTTTGTGGATGCTACGCGGGGTTTCCGCTCGCGCTTTGCAATAGCGCCACCCTCTGTCGTTCGAGCCATCCCAGCAGAATCGCCATTGCGCGCGGATCGTGACGAAGGTGATGCCCGCCACCATGGACCAACCGTAAGTCGGCGGTCCCATGTGCATCAGCAACCGCTCGAGCATCGAACACCGGCACCGTGTCATCGTCGCCGCCGTGCAGAACCATCAGCTCACGAGGGGCAAGCCGCGCCGCCGCATTAACTGCAGCGATGCTCTTCAGCTCCGCGGCCCAGTCGTCGAACGAACCGTCGAAATCGCCTCCGTCGCGCAAAATGCCCATGTCGCGGGCGAGCACCAGTAGCTTGCGCGGATTGCTTGCCCAGTCTTGGAAGTCAGCTGGTGATGCGACCGCTGCTACTCCTCGGACATCAGGATCCGAGGCAGCCGCCTCAATGGCCAACGCTCCACCGGTACCAAAGCCAACGATCCACACACCATCTATGGGAACCGACTCCCGAAGATACGCGACGGCACCTTGCAAATCACGGAGCCAACCACCGAGCGAGAAAACTCCCTCTGACTCGGCTACGCCACGGCTCGCGAAGGCAAGGCCCGCCCAACCGAGCTCGGTGGCGACTCGGTCGGCGAGTTCCGGGAAGCTCGCAGTGCTGTTGATGCCTCCACCGAACTCCGCGGGGAAGCCGTGGGCAATCACGAGGCCGGCCTGAGCGGTTGGATGCAGGTCAGTCGGCTGCGAAATATGCGCAGCGAGCTGATTGCCGTCGACGGTGAACCGCTGGTCCATTTAAGCCAGGTCGTACCCGCGGTTGCGGGCCTCGGCGAGGGTATCTGGTCCAAAGGTCTGGCCGAATGATGTCGATGCCAACTCCGTCACCCGAGCAATCATGTCGTCATCGTCGATCTCGTCCATGTCGTAAACCACCTGAACACGTTTGTCACCGAGGTAGCGGTTTCCTTCATAGCGGCTTGGTCGATCCATATCCGGAGACTAGCCGGACGCGAAACCGCCCCGATACCTAAGCATCAGGGCGGTCCCACATTCTTTGGCTGGAGAACCTGCGGGGTGCGTGACGCCGAAGCGACAGATCAGGTGTGACAAACCCCCGATCGCAACCACCGCAGGGGTGACTGGCTGGTATTCGCCAGGTAGTCCAGCAGGCCTGCGTTAGCGGCCAGCCACCTCCAAGGTCACGAAACTTTGAGCTATCAGCTGGACCACCTCCTCTCGTTGGTGAAACCAGTGAAGCACATCTCACCGACCAATGTGAATCGTTTAGTCCTGAGGGGCCGCTTCGCCATCGGCTGCGGCGCTCACTGCGCCGATCTCATGCAAGTACTGCATCTGCCAATCCAAGACGCATACGACGTCGACAGGATCAATGTCTGGACCTCCGGCCGCAGCCTCTGCGACCGCTCTGGCCACGACAGCATCTATCGCTGCGTCCTCCATCGCCACTGCGCCGTCGTGAACCACGTCTTCGCCCGCCAGTTCCTCGCCGTGCTTTGACGACACGCCAACATCAGTGAACCAATCCAGGTGCCAGCCCACAATCATTTCAACGTCGTCGTAGCTGACTCTCGCCGTCACCTCATCAGGCAACCGGGTTGCGATCCATCGAACCGCTGCCTCGACCTCAAGAATGGCCGGGGGCCGCTGCAGCTCCAACCGAGCCACAGCCTGTCCGAGCGCGACGAACGCGATCGTCAGCACCACCACCCCACCCAAAACAAAGAACACCCAGGCCATACGATAAGCGTACGACCTGGGTGTCTGAGATTTTCGGTCTGCTAGATGCCGATGCGCTGAGCGAGCTGCTCGCGGTGATACGTCGGGTCACCGAACAGGAGCTCGGAGCTCTTGGCGCGCTTGAAGTACAAGTGGGCAGGGTGCTCCCAGGTGAAGCCGATGCCACCATGGATCTGGATGTTCTCCGCTGCAGCATGGAAGTAGGCCTCCGAGCAGTAGCTCTTGGCCAGCGATGCCACCTGGGGCAGTTCGTCGTTCATCTCCGCCGCGCACCAACCGGCGTAGTACGCCGCCGACTTGGCTGACTCGACCTCGAGCAGCATGTCAGCACACTTGTGCTTGATGGCCTGGAACGAACCGATCGGGCGACCGAACTGGACCCGAACCTTGGCGTACTCAACTGCCATGTCGAGACACATCTGAGCGCCACCGACCTGCTCAGCGGCAAGGGCCACCGCAGCGAGATCGAGGACGGTCTCCATCGTCGCCCACCCGCCGCCATCGGTGCCAATGAGTGTGGCGGGCACGTCGGCAAAATCAAGCTTCGCTTGCTTACGAGTCTGATCCATGGTGGAGAGAGCGGTGCGGGTCAGGCCGGCCGCATCAGCGTCGACGCTGAACAGCGACACGCCGGCGTCGGTACGCGCCGCAACCAGGATCAGGTTTGCGGTGTGACCATCGAGCACAAAACTCTTTGTGCCGGTGAGGGTGTGGCCGTCGCCGTTAGCGGAAGCCTGCATGGTGATGCCGCCCTCGTCCCAGCGACCGCTCTCCTCGGTGAAGGCGAGCGCAGCGCGGGTTTCTCCCGCTGCGATGCCAGGGAGGTGTGCAGCTTTGGCAGCATCATCACCGCTGTGCAGCAGGGCGTTGGCGGCGAGGACACACGACGAGAAGTAGGGGGCGCACAGCAGGGCGCGGCCCATCTCTTCAAGAATGACTACCTGCTCGATAGAGCCGTAACCCTGGCCACCGTATTCTTCGGGGATTGCCAGTGCCTGGAGACCCATCTGCTCAGCCATCTGGTTCCAGACGGCTTCGTCATAGCCATGTTCGGTGTCCATCTGCTCGCGGACTGCCGACTCGGCCGACTTGTCCGCAAGGAAGCTCCGGACAAACTCGCGCAGCTGTTCTTGCTCTTCAGAGAATGCAAAGTTCATGACTGAGAACGTAGCGACATGATCGCCACATTCCAAGTTCGCACGTGTACTCTGGTGTACTCATGCTGAACATTTTCCCATGATGACTCGTGACGGCCGGCCTCAACTCGGTATTCGAGAGCTACGGGCCGACCTCGCCATCCACGTGCGCCGCGCCGGAGCTGGAGAGCGAGTCGTGATCACCGTCGACGGCGAACCCATCGCCCAACTTGGACCGCTCACGCCGACGACCGAGCCGACGCTTGACGACCTCGCAGCTGCCGGTCTTGTTCGTCTCCCCGTTCGAGATGACAAGCCCGCGGCCGCTCACTCGACGCCAACTCTCCCTGTGGACCTCGCACCCGATCGAGTGCTCGCCGAGCTTCGTGGCGACATTCCCCGCCGCCGATGACGATCCTTGCCCTGGACCCGTCGGCGTTGCTGCAGCGATATACCGGAGGCGCTCACCGTCGGCTCATCAACGACGCCATGACCAACGCCGATATCTGGGCCATTTCCGATCTCGCCCGGGCTGAACTCCTGATGGCACTCCACCACTCAGCCCCGGATCCGTACACCGCAGCGGACCTCGCCGCTGCGGCCCGAGCCGACATTGATGCGATGACGGTGGTACCAGTCGATGAGCGCTGCCTGGGCCGGGCAGTGGAGATCGGAACGCTCTACGGCCTCACCACCGTCGATGCGGTGCACCTCGCGGCCCTTGATCGGCTTCCACGACCCGTCCGATTCGCTACCCTCGACTTCCGCCAAATCCCCGCCGCACTTGCTCTCGACTTCGAAGTCATCACCCCGGAAGTGGCCTAGAACCCATGCCGGATCTTCCTGAAAATCTTCCTGAAAACAAACCGCTTCCGGCAGACCAACGCCCGTTCGATGACACGCCGATTCATACGGCCGACCTCCCCGCGCTACCGACCCGCGACCGCAATATCTCCGCTGAAGCGTGGATCGAGGCACCAGCCGCATTGCTGGAGTCCGGTAACGACATCGGTTCACCGCGCATCGCCTACAAGCGTCGACTCGGTTCGTGGTTGCTCTGGCGCGCCGGGCCCGCCCGCAGTGCCAACGCTCGCTACACCGCCATCCACGCCGATGATATTTCGCAGGTCTTCACCTTCCGTCTCCTCACAGATGGCACGGGCTCCGGCATCGGCCCCAGCGGTCGAGAACACGAACGCTTGCGGACCTGGAAGGAAGATCTCAACACCACCAATGACCCGAAGTCACACCGCACATCAACGTCTGGATCAGATCTTCACCCCGACCATCATGCAGAGCAGGGCTACCTCCGTCATGCCCGGGCCACGCTCGAGGCAATGATCGAACGGACGCAGCGAGTGCTCGAATTCAGCGAGCAACGCGTCCGCGACGAGGACTCCGTCGACGCCAAAATCGCACAGTCCAAGATGGTTGAGCGGCTCCATGCCGTCGATGTTGGCAACGTTGCCCTGTGCTTCGGCCGTATCGATGAAGACCCGATCATCACCGACGGCGACCAGTGGTACGTGGGCCGCCGCCACATCGAAAACGCTGATGGCACGGCGGTCATCATCGACTGGCGGGCTCCGGTGGCGATTCCCTTCTACCGAGCGACTGCCGCCGATGCGTTCGGGCTATCGCGGCGCCGACGCTTCTCGACCGAAGTTGACGAACTCGTAGCCATCTTCGATGAGCACCTGGACGACCCTGACTCTATGAGCGCAGCCGGAATCCCTGATCCGCTACTCGCGGAGATCGAGCGAGGCCGTAGCGGTGAGATGTCGGACATCGTGGCCACCATCGCTGCAGAGCAGGACGAGATCATCCGCTCCCCACTCAACGAATGCCTCCTGGTACAGGGCGGTCCCGGCACCGGCAAGACGGCGGTCGGTCTTCACCGGGCGGCATTTCTTCTCTTCGAACACCGGGCGGCTCTGGCACAAAGCCACGTTCTTGTGATCGGACCCAACCGGGTCTTCCTTCGCTACGTGTCCAACGTGCTCCCTTCGCTCGGTGAGACAGCGGTGACCCAGGCGACGATCACGTCGCTGCTCAGTTCCCGGGTACGCGTCCGCGGCGAAGACTCAGCCGCTGTTGCTGAACTCAAGGGCCGAGCGACAATGACGCAGATCCTGCGACGCCTAGCGGAGGCCCGCATCAAGGTGCCAAACGAGGACCAAGCCGTGCCGATCGGCCTCCGATCTGTGCGGTTCACGCCTACCGTGATCAACGCGGCGATGAAGACCGCCCGCAACAACAGCCTCCCACTCAACGACGCAAAAGGAGTCTTCGCTCAGGTCCTCCTGCGTGAGGCACGTCAACAGTTGATCCACCGAGGCGTTTTTGAGGAAGACCTTGCTCGCATACTTCCCGACCTCCGCAACAGCAGCGGTTTCAAGAAAATGGTCGACAAGATCTGGCCCAATCTTTCCGGCGCACAACTCGTTCGCTTTCTTCTCGGCAGCCCGACCAACCGAAACAAGGCAATCGATGGCCTGCTCTCGCCGGAAGAAGGCAGCCTTCTGCAGCGATCTTCGGCCAAGAAGATCGCCGACGAGCCGTGGACCGCGGCAGATCTGCCCCTACTCGACGAGGGCAACGCGATCTCTTCCGGTGGTGGTCGCCGCTACGGCCATGTGGTGGTCGACGAGGCCCAAGACCTGTCCGCGATGGCCCTACGCGCCGCCGGGCGTCGAGCCACCAACGCCTCGATGACGATCCTCGGCGACATCGCTCAGTCGACCGGCATTGGAGCTCAGGAGTCATGGGACGCTGTCACGACCAGTCTCGGAATCGACGGTTCGTTAGTGCGTCGACGCGAACTCACGGTGGGCTATCGAGTACCCGGCCCGATCCTTGAGTACGCCAACCGACTGCTACCAATCACCGCTCCTGACATCACCCCGTCGACATCCATTCGCAGCCGTGGTATCGGCGCCGAGCATTATCAAGTCGACACAGCAGCGATCGAATCGACCGTGGCCAAACTGGCTGCGAACCTTGGCGGCGAGTGGTCAACCATCGGCGTGATCGCGCCCAGAGCCAATATGGACGACGTTCTCCAGGCTCTTGCCGATGCCGGGCTCGAGGCAGGGGACACTCGCAAGGCGTTGGAGCTCGACAAACCAATCTCGGTCGTCGACCCACCCACGGCAAAGGGCCTGGAATTCGACGCAACAATCGTCGTCGAGCCCGCCGACTTCGTCGACCTGCCCAACGGACTACGTCTGCTCTATGTGGCACTCACTCGGTCCGTGCAGCGATTGCTCATCGTGCGAGCCGGCGAGATGCCATTCCCTCTCTGATCTGACGCCAACGACACCGACGTCAGCGAGCATCATCATTCGATGTAAATCGTCGCACACGACCACGCCCAAAGAGTTCGGATGTGGCGCAGCCGTTCGCTCCACAAGAAGAAACTAGGATTCACCCATGCCCGAAACTCCATGGACTGGTGACATCGTCAGCCTCGTCGATGCCTTCCGTTCCGGTGAGCGTCACCCCACCGAAGAACTCGCCGCCACCTTCGCCGCCGTTGACGCCAGCGGTCTCAATGCCGTCTGCCACATTGATGCCGACGCCGCTCACGAGACTGCGGCCAGAGCCGACACCAGCCTCCCGTTTGGCGGCGTTCCTCTCGCAGTCAAAGAACTGCTCGCTGTGGCCGGATGGCCGGCAGCAGAAGGATCACTTCCCCTCGCCGACCGGACCTTCACCGAGGACTCCGTCTCGGTTCGCCGCCTCAAGGCCGCAGGAGCAGTGGCCGCGGTCCAGACCACGTCGAGCGAGTTTGGAGGCACCAACCAGACGACCACCAAAATTCACGGCGCTACCCGCAACCCTTGGAACCCTGACCGAACACCCGGCGGAAGCAGCGGTGGATCAGCTGCGGGAGTCGCCGGTGGGATCTTTACCCTCGCTACCGCCAGCGATGGAGGCGGATCGATTCGCATCCCCGCTGGTTTCTGTGGCCTCTTCGGTCTGAAGTCCACCTTTGGCCGAATCCCCCGAGGTCCAGGCATCATCCTGGGCAACGCCACATCAGTGGAGGGATCAGTCAGTCGCAGTGTCCGAGACTCGGCCCGCTTCCTCGATGTCACCAACGGCTTCGACCTCGACGATCCCAAATCATTGCCCCGCGTCGAGGGCTATGAGGAAAGCCTTGGAACGCACACCGAGGAGATCCGGACCTTGCGAGTAGCAGTCGTCCCCGGACTCGGCTGTGCAACTGTCGGCCCGGAATCAGAGGAACTGATCCGAGCGGCCGCCGAAGAACTCATCGCTGTCACCGGCATGCAGCGTGTCGACATCGACCTGCGACTCCCCAACATCATGGGAGCGTGGGGACTCACCGGCACGGTCGGCACCCGCAAGAGTCTCGGCGATCTCTGGCCCGATTGCGGTGCGGACATCACCGGCGCAATGCGCGTCGGCATGGAGCGGGCCGAAGCAAATTTTGACCTCAACACCATGGTGAAGGCCGAAACCCGACGGGTCGAACTCAACACCGCAATGGCAGCCATGTTCGCCGATGCTGACATCGTCCTCGCCGCCACCAACCCGGCCACTGCATTTAACGCCGAGGGCCACCTCCCGAGCACGTTCGAGGGGGTCGAAGCGCGCTCTAGTAACAATGGTGCCCTCACCGCACCGTCCAACATCTTCGGCAATCCCGCCGCCGCACTACCGGCAGGTCTGGCAAGCGATGGGCTCCCCGTGAGCCTCCAGATCCTGGCGCCGCATTATCGAGAGGACCTGCTCCTCGACCTCGGACGGGCATGGGAGCGACATCGTCCATGGCCGTTGCTCGCACCCCTGACGAACTAGACGAGTTCTCCGACAAGGCGCGCCAACGGTTTCGGTAACCTGCCCTATGCGAGCCTTTGCAGCTGACGATCCCGAGCGTTTTGCAAAGCGCTACGGGCTCACGGGAACAACCGCCGAGATGGCGACTGAATTCGAGACACTGGGCAGCGACTACCAGGCCAACGGCTATACGACCATGGAGCAGGCCGACCGTCTCCGCGACCTGCTCGAACTCCAACCGGGCAAGGTGTTGGTGGATCTGGGTTCAGGGTGCGGCTGGCCAGGCCTGTACCTGGCGCGGAGCACGGGATGCGCCGTGATCAGCATCGACCCGGTGGCAGAGGGATGTGCCACGGCAAACCGACGATTGATACGTGATGGTCTTGTTTCGCCCTCAGCTTCGATCCGCGGCGACGCCGAATCGATTCCTATCCGCCCTGCGTCGGTCGATGCGGTCGCCCATGGCGACCTCTTATGTTGAATTCGCCGTAAGCACTCCGTGTTGAGTGCATGCCGAAGGATCCTCAAGCCAGGAGGACGGCTGGCATTCTTCACCATCCAGCCCACCCCTGGTCTCACCAGCCGCGACCGACGGCGCGCCAACGCTGCCGGGCCAGGTAGCGGCGCTGTACGGACGAGTTATCAGAGTTTGCTGCGGACCGCCGGGTTCGAGAAAATCACCGCAATCGACGCGACCGCCGACTACCGGGCAACTCAGCAGCGCTGGATCGACGCCGGGACACGTCATGAAGAGCCGTTGCGAGCATCCATGGGTGACGAGATGTACAGCGATCGACTCAGTAGCCGGACACGAACGCTCGCCGGACTCGACGAGGGCCTCCTGGCACGCTTCCTCTACACGGCACAGCGACCCGCGGCCCAGTCCACGACGACGGCAACGAATTAGCACTACGGCGGTAGGACAAACCTGGCCTGGTGCATAGACTTTCACCCATGTCCGAGGCCCCCCTGTTCGAAATCAAGGGTCTGTACGCCAGCACGGTTGAAGGTGGCGTCGAGATCCTGAAAGGTGTCGATCTCACGGTCGGCATCGGCGAAGTCCACGCCCTCATGGGCCCCAACGGCAGTGGCAAGTCCACGCTCGCCAGCGTCCTCCTCGGAAGCCCCGAGTACGAGGTCACCGCTGGGTCAATCCACTTCCGTGGCGAAGACGTCACCGAATGGCCCGCAGACGTGCGCGGCAAGGCAGGCATGTTCCTGGCGTTCCAGTACCCCCAGGAGATTCCAGGCGTCTCAGTCCTCAACTTCCTGCGCCAGTCGCTCTCAGCGCGCAAGGGCATCGACCTATCAGTCCTTGAACTGCGTCTTGCCATCATGGAGTGGATGGAACGTTTAGAAATGGACGAATCGTTCGCTGATCGCTACCTCAACGAGGGTTTCTCCGGCGGCGAAAAGAAGCGCAACGAGATCCTTCAGATGGCCATACTCGAACCCGAGATGGCGATCCTCGACGAGACCGATTCCGGCCTCGACATCGACGCCCTCCGAGTCGTCAGCCGCGGTGTGCAGGAAGTCCGTCGTGACCGTCCTGAGCTCGGTGTCCTTGCCATCACTCACTACCAGCGCCTCCTCGATGAGCTACAGCCCGATCAGGTTCACGTGATCATCGACGGCCGCATCGTTGAGTCCGGCGACGCCGAACTCGCGAAGCAGTTGGAGCGGGAAGGCTACGAACGCTTTGGAGTTTCGGCATGACCGACTGGGGCGCGATCAAGGCCGACTTCCCCGTGCTCAGCCAGCAAGTACACGGCGTTCCCCTTGTCTACCTCGACTCTGGCAACACGTCGCAGAAGCCGCAGCAGGTCATCGACGCCATATCGACCTACTACGAGACCATCAACGCCAACGTGCACCGTGGTTCGTACGAAATTGCCGTGAAGGCGACCGATGCGCTCGAAAACGCCCGTAAGCGGGTCGCCGCGTTCATCAACGCTCCATCCGCCAAAGAGGTCGTCTTCACCAAGAACGCCACCGAGGCCATGAACCTGCTGGCTCGCTCCTGGGGTGGCGCCAACCTCGGCGAAGGCGACGTGGTCGTCATCTCCGAAATGGAACACCACGCCAACATCGTGCCGTGGCACATGCTCGCCGCCGAAAAAGGGATCGAGCTCCGCTGGATCCCCGTCAACGACGATGGACACCTTGATCTCAGCAACCTCGACGAGCTACTCGACGGCGCCAAGCTCCTGTCGATCACAGCCATGAGCAATGTGCTCGGCACGCTCAACCCGATCGATCGCCTTGCGGAAGCAGCGCATGACCACGGCGCATTGATCGCCGTGGACGGCAGCCAATACGTGCCCCATCTCGCCACCGATGTGCAGGCCATGGGCGCCGACTTCCTGATCTTCACCGGTCACAAGATGCTTGGCCCAATGGGTATCGGAGTGCTGTGGGCTCGAGAAGAAATCCTCGAAGCCATGCCCCCGTTCCTTGGCGGCGGCGAGATGATCCTCCACGTCACCAAGGAAGGCTTCACCACCAACGACGTCCCCTGGAAGTTCGAAGCCGGCACCCCGATGGTCGCCGAGGCCGTGGGGCTTGCTGCGGCAATCGACTACCTCAACGACATCGGTATGGACGAGGTGCGAAAGCACGAAGTCGAACTCACCGCCTACGCGATGCGCACGCTCAAAGAGCGTCACGGCGACAAGATCACCATTCACGGCCCGTCGGAGCCCGCCGAGCGCGGCGGCGTGCTGTCGTTCGTCTTCGACCAGGTTCACCCCCACGATGTCGCCCAAGTCCTCGACCAAAAGGGCATCTGCGTTCGAGCCGGCCACCATTGCGCGAAGCCATTGCTGCAGACTCTGGGTGTGCCCGCCACAAGCCGAGTGTCGCTCTACATCTACAACGACGAATCTGACATCGACCTGCTCGCTGAGACGCTCACCGAGGCGTCCGATATCTTCTCGTTCTAAGGATCAAAAACCCGTATGCCCGGCCTCGAAGACCTCTACCGAGAGATCATCCTCGATCACTACCGCTCGCCTCGGAACCGTGGCGAACTCGAGACACCACCTGCGGTAAAGAGCGAGGGGTTCAACCCGCTCTGCGGCGACGAGATCATCGTCTACATCGATGTGGATGATGATGGCCTCATCACCGACGTCGCCATCGGCGGTCAGGGCTGCTCCATAAGCCAGTCCTCGGCCTCAATGATGTCGGCCGCCGTAAAGGGCGAGACCATCGCCTACGCTCGCCGCTTGATCGGCGCCTTCAAGGGCCTGATGTCCATCCATGAAGGTGAAATCGGTGGCGACGGGAGCGAAGCCGACATGGGCATTGAGCTCAGCATCGACTCTGGCGACACGAAACTCGGCGACCTTGAGGCACTCAAGGGCGTCGTGAAATTCCCCGTACGTATCAAATGCGCCACCCTCAGCTGGAACACGCTGGCCCAAGCCCTCGACGAGGCCTCCCCCATCACCTGATGCCCCTCATAGCCCGTCTACAGATCGGCAATCTCGTCGGGCTGTAGGGTCACCAAGTAATGGATCGCTTCAATCTTGGTACTCACACGAGAACCATCTCGACCACATCTACAGAGGCGCAGCGCTGGTTCGATATCGGCCTGAATTGGCTCTACGGGTTCAACCACGAAGAAGCGGTGACGTGCTTCGAGCGAGCGATCGAACATGACCCCGACTGCGTCATGGCCCATTGGGGAGCCGCACTGGGGGCGGGCCCGTTCTACAACTATGGGTGGCGCCAATTCAGCACCGAAGAAGCCAATGAAGCCACCGACTTCGGTCACGGCCACATCCAGAAAGCCCGTGCGCTCGCACACACCGCCACCGACGTGGAAAACGCTCTGGTCGAAGCTATGGCGATGCGGTTCCAGCACTCGCACAGCGTCTCCGTCAGCGAGTTCGATCAGTGCGACGACGACTACGCCGATGCCATGCGGGACGTCTACCAGCGGTTCCCCAACGACCATGATGTGATGGCGCTGTTCGTTGAGGCAGCGATAAGCCGAACGCCGTGGCAACTCTGGGACGTGAAACGAGGCGTCCCCGCCGCCGGCGCCGACACGCTGGAGGCACTCCACGTCCTTGAGCGATCGATGGATCTGAAAGACAAAGCCAACGAACCCCAGCACCCGGCCATCCTGCACCTCCACATCCACACAACCGAGATGTCGACTGAGCCCGAACGCTCGATGCACCCCGCCGACCTCCTCTCCACCATGTGCCCTGACGCTGGCCACCTGAACCACATGCCGGGCCACACCTACGTGCTCTGCGGCAACTACGAGAAGGCAAAGATCGCCAGCGAGAAGGCGATCGAGGCCGACGACAGGTACCTCGACTACGCAGGTCCGTTCAACTTTTACACCTCTGCTCGCTGCCACGACCTTCATCTGATGATGTACACCTGCATGCTGCTCGGTCAGTTCGAGCCAGCATTGGCAGCCGCCGAGAAGATGTGCGCCACCCTCACCGAGGACGTACTGAGCGTGGCGGGAAAGCCTCAGCTCGCCATGACCATGGAAGGTTATTACTCCATGAAGATGCACGTGCTGGTGCGGTTCGGCCGATGGCACGAGATCGTCGACGAACCGATGCCCGACAACCCCGATCTCTATTGCGTGTCAACCGCCATGCACCACTACGCCAAAGGAATTGCCTACGCCACCCTGAAGGACTTCACCGCAGCGGAACGTGAGCGCGAGGCGTTTGGCGTTGCGCTCGCCCGAATTCCTGAGGAGCGCCTGTTCTTCAACAATTCGGCACAGTCGATCCTTGGAGTTGGGGAAATGATGCTCAACGGCGAAGTCGAATACCACAAGGGCAACTACGACGTCGGCTTCGCCAGCCTTCGCCAAGCCGTCGCCCGCGACGACGATCTGGCCTACACCGAGCCATGGGCATGGATGCACCCGCCTCGCCATGCATTGGCAGCGCTGTTGACCGAGCAGGGCCGCTATGACGAGGCCGAATCCCTGTGTCGAGCCGACCTCGGACTCAACGACACGGTGCAGCGGTGTGCTCAGCATCCAGACAATGTGTGGGCGCTCCACGGACTCGTCGAGTGCGTTGGACGGCGCGGCGAGTCGGCAGAACTCACCGGACTGCAGGCGAAGCTCGACGAAGCTCTGGCGAAGACCGATACGGCAATCACGTCCTCGTGCATGTGCCGGGGCATGAGGGATGCCTGATGATCGCCAGTCTGATGATGTACCGGCGGCCTGAGCTTGACGCCGCCCACGATCGGTACTGGGCACTCATCCGATCAAATCTGGCCGAGGCGGGAGTCGACAGCCCCGACACACTGTCGCAGGACGCCGACGAGTTCTTCGTCTGGAAGCATGCCGACCTGACCTTGAGTCAGACCTGTGGAATGCCCTACCGGCTTTGGCTTTACCGCGAGGTCACGCTCGTCGGCACACCCGACTTTGGGATCGATGGATGCCCCCCCGGCTACTACATCAGTCCCCTCGTAGTCCGCGCCGACGACACTCGCTCAACGGTCGATGCGTTCCGTGATGCTCGCTTCGCGTATAACCAGACTCACTCGCAGTCTGGGTTCGCCGCGGCCTACAACCACCTCGCCGGTCACGGATGGTGGTTCGACGAACTCTTTCACACCGGGCAACACCTCGAGTCGGCTCGCTCGGTTGCTGAGGGGCGCGCTGATATCGCTTCGCTCGACGCCGTGTCGTGGCGACTAATGGAGGCCTACGAGCCGTTCGCCAACGAACTTCGGGTCCTCGAATGGACCAAGCCAACGCCAGGGCTTCCGCTCATCACCGCCAAGGGGAACGATGCCGAAGCGATCTTCGCTGCCGTGGAGCGAGCAATCCACCAACTAACAACCGCAGACCGGGCCAGTCTCGGCCTTGTTGGGCTCGTGCGAATCCCAGCCGAGGACTATCTCGCTATTCCGAATCCACCGGAAACTGCAGGCTTGCCCGCTGCGTGATCATCACAGCAACCTCAGGCCCAACAAGCGCTTCAAGCTCGCCGGCCAAGGACTCCGCCACCGGCTTTTCGCCAACGAACGCGGCTGCTTCTTCAGTGCAGCACCACGCCATGCTGGCATCAGTTCCCCAGTCCGCCCGAGTCCACCGGCGCAGCGTGGCGATGTCTCCACCTGCACCCTCGGCTCGAAGCGGAAGTTGCCAGCACACGGCGGGCTTCCAATCCATTGGTCGTTCACCGTCCGCCTCTGCCTGCAAGTGCAAGGCGCACCCGACCCCGCCCTCGAAGCCAACCCGGTTGAGAAAGATGCACGCGCCATCGACTAATGCCGTGTGATTCTTTTCGTCATCTCTGAAGATCCCTGACTCGGCCGCTATCGCGGCAAATTGCCATCGCGAGGGATCGATAGTGGGGGCCAGAGCGGAGATCAACATCGCCTCCTCCTCGTCGAACAACTCAACGCCGACCGAGCAACACCCCTGCTGAAGTTCTTCGGCTGGGTCATCGAGGATGCCCTGACAGCCCTCTCCCCAGACGCAGCGCCACGACGAGGAGAGGAAGCCCATGTCAACATTCCATCGCGTGCCATCGACAGGGTCGACGAACTGTTCGAAATTCTCGGGAGTCATGAACTGATCCTACGAGATCGGCCCGCTACCCTCGCCGCTATGAGTCTTCCTCCAGCCGGCTGGTTCGATGATCCTGAACGCCCCGATACCTATCGGTACTGGGACGGTGCCGAATGGACCGACCACCGAGCACCGAAATCAGCTCCGGCCATGCACGAAGACAATAGCGGAATCGGAATCGTCAGCTCCGGCTGGGAACTCTTCAAGGCCCACTGGGTGCCGATGCTCGCGATCGGTGCGCTCACCTGGGTCGGCATCATCGTCGGCGCTGCTCTTATCATCTCCGCGCTCCTGTCTGCGCTCGACCCGAGCGTGCTCGACATCGCTGATCGGGTCTTCGACCCACGCTTCAACGCCGACACCAACCCTGGCGACCAGGCCTACCTCGATAGCATCAAGTTCAACCTCACTACACCGTTCGCGGTGTTAGGCGTCCTTGGCGCACTCATCGCATCGCTGTCGATACTGGTTGGCTCAGGTACGAGCACTCTCTTTCTCGGTGCAGCCCACACTGGGGAACGGGTCGACCCAAGTACGTGTTTCGGGATTGCGGTCCGGCGTCTTCCTCGCTGGATCGGCATCGCTCTGCTCTGGGCAGTGATGGGGGTTCTACCCTTGGTTCTGCTTTGGCTACTCGCCATCATCACGATGCCATTACTGCTCATTGGGGTAATTCCGCTGACTGCCGCAGTCGTGGTGTATCTCTTCCCGGCAATGACGATCGCTGGTGCCGGCCTCTTACTAGGCCCCGTGGACCGTCCACCGTTTCGGACCGCTCTCGCGCTCGTGAAGGGGCAGTGGCGCACCGTGGCGATGCGGGTGCTAGTCGTGAACCTCATATTGGCCGCGATCAACATCGGCCTCGGAGTGGTCAATCTGATTCCCGTGATCGGAATTCTCATCAACCTCGCCGGGCAGTTCGTTTACTACAGCCTGCAGACGGCTACCGCGGTAAAGCTCTACGCCTCGGTCGAAGGACAGTTCGCTGACGAGATAGCGCCGAATTCTGGGGTATAGACGCTCTTCTGGGTTGCAGCACTAAAGGAGTGCGTCGACTCGCTCGATCCAGGCGAGATCGTTGGTCGAGATGCCCCCGGCGTCATGATCGGTGATCCGGACCTGGACCGTGCCGTAAGCGTTGCTCCACTCAGGGTGATGGAAGAGCTTCTCGCTGATCAAGGCAACACTCGACATGAATCCAAATGCGGCGACGAAGGAACCGAACTCGAACGTGCGCTCGACGCCGTCGCCGCTTCGCTCCCAATCAGGATGCCCGCTGAGGAGCTCGTTGATCTGGTCTTCCGTTAGTTGAATGCCGGTCACGGTCGCGATTGTGCCACGGCACGCTGTGCATGAAGATGCACGGGCGCCAAGACCAGCCATTGCCAGAGTCCGCGGGAGTTCAACGATGAGACAGCTCGTCCCAGTCGACAAGCTGTGGAATATGGCGATCGATGTCCCTACTCGTTCGTCGTCCGCAACGCGTACTACGAGCATCCGGGCCCAGCATCTATTGGATAGCCAGTGTTCGACCTCGCCGATAAGCGAATCCGGATCCTCGTCGACGTGACCTACGCCAAGGGGTCAGCGAACGGGTCGTCGGGCAAACCGGTGGACGCCTTGGTGGCAGTCGCGGGCCGAACCCATCGTTCGTAGCCCGTCTCCTCAAGCTCGGTGGCCAGCTTGGGTCCACCGGATTCCTGGATCCGACCATCGGCGAAGACGTGAACCGTATCCGGGCGGAGCTCGTCGAACAGTCGGGAATAGTGCGTGATAGCGAGTACGCCAAGGTTGTCTTCCTCGGTGGCCTGCTCGATGCGAGCACTCACTATCCGAAGGGCATCAACGTCAAGGCCGGAATCGAGCTCGTCGAGGATGGCGAAGGCCGGTCGCAACACGCCGAGCTGCAGGGTCTCATTGCGCTTCTTCTCGCCCCCCGACAGATCGACGTTCAGAGGACGCTCCAGAAATTTGGCTCCGAACCCAATGCGTTCGGCCTCGGCCTGCATGCGGATTTCGATCTCTTCGGCATCATCGCTCGTACAAGCCGATGCGCGTAGTAGATCGCGCAGTGCCACGCCTGGCACCTCAGTTGGGTATTGCATAGCCAAAAAGAGGCCGGCTTCGGCCCGCTTCCAGGCTGGTAGGTCGAGTAGTTCGATGTCGTCGATACGAACCGATCCGCCGGTGACTTCATATCCGGGACGACCGGCAATCACGTGAGAGAGCGTGGACTTGCCGGAGCCGTTGGGTCCCATGACGGCGGCGACTTCGCCGGACTTCACAACCAGGTCGACGCCCTTGAGGATCTCTAGGCCTCCAACAGAAGCACGGAGGCCCTCGATGATGAGTTCGCTCATTGTGATTCCTCTGAGGCATCGTCGATAGTGAGCAGTACCCGACCGTCGACAACGGCGACGGCATAGGCGGGCACGGGGCGAATGGCGGGAAGGCTCAATGGTTTGCCAGTTTTCAGGTCAAACAAGGCGCCGTGGCGCGAGCACTCGATGGCGCACTCGTCCTCTTCGACGAACCCCTCTGAGAGGGACACATCGGCGTGACTACAGGTGTCACCAAGAGCGTAGACATCGTTCTCGATACGAACGAGAGCGATCTCGTGGCCCTGCAGATCGATCTTGCGAGCAGTACCAGCCTCGATCTCGTCAAGGGCAAAGAGGTCATGAACGGTCATTGGCTCACCTCCTGCTCACGCTGACGAGCAAGCTTGGCCGCCACCGAACGACGCAACCCCTGCGCGGCCGACGGAACGGCGAGTTCGGTCACAACCTCATCGAGAAAGCCCGCCACGATCAGACGCTCAGCTTCACCAGTCGGGACCCCGCGGCTCTCGAGGTAAAAGCGTTGGTCGTCGTCGACCGGGCTCACCGTTGAGGCATGGCTGCACTTGACATCGTTATTTTCGATCTCAAGGTTTGGCACAGACTCCGCCCAGGCATCGTCGCTCAGCTTGAGATTGCGATTGGTCTGGTAGGCGTTGGTTCCACGCGCACCGGGGCGGACCCGGATCAACCCGGTGTAGATGCTTCGCGCCTTGCCAGCGACCACGCCCTTGTAAAGCAAGTTAGATGTGGTGTCGGCTGCGACATGGTCCTGGTAGGTGCGGAAGTCAAGCGTCTGGCTCTCATCGCCGAAGTACAGGGCCTGCAAATCACCGTGCGCACCCCGGCCGACGAGGCGGGTATCAGCACGGCTGCGGGCGTACGCCCCGCCGAATGCCGCGGTACCGGCAGAGATCGTGGCGTCACGTTCAACGCGGGCGACCTGCGAAGCGATCTGCCAGGTGCTGTCACCAAGTTCTTGGATGTTGAGGTAGCCGAGGCGGCCGGCTTGCGCGACATCGAGTTCCACGACCGGGCAGGCCAGGACGACGTCGCCGTCGTCGCTGCTGTATTGGTCAAGGATGGTGGCTTCGGCGTTCTTGCCGACTCGCACAACCAAGCGGGAAAAGGTCGCTGCGTGGTCACCGGCGGCATGGTGAGTGATCACGATCGGACGATCGACCGTGATGCCATCGGGGATGTCGACCAGGACCGGATGCGGCGTGAAGGCGTCGTTGAGTTCGGTAAAATAGTCTCTGGCGTCAGCTGAGACCGAGCCTAAGGCGGACTCACCGTCGGCATGGTCGATGAGCAGGCCAACAAACACTCCCTGATCGGCAAGTGCATCATTCACTTCGATGGACACAACCTTGCCGTTGATGCAACGCACAGTGGCTGCAGGCTCGATATCAAGCCGGGCCATGGGCGCATCGCCAAAAGCGGCCGAAGGAGCGAAGGCGTCAAGGTCAAGCTCCGCAATCGGGCTGTACCGCCACTCTTCGTCGGCGACCGTAGGAACGGCGCGTTCGCTTAGTGCTTCTGCAGCCGCAACACGTCGATCGACCAGCCATAATGGTCCGTCGATCTTGCGTGCGGCCTCGGGGGAAAATGTCGATGACACGGGCATTTATCCTATCCGGATAGTGCTAATTCCCCACGACGGAATCGGGCCTAATGGCCCTCGCGATACCGGCGGCGCATCCGCTCGCCAAGACTCTCGCCACCGTTCTTCGGCGGCTTCTGCTTTCTCGGCTTCTTCGTGCCCGATTTCTGCGTTCCCGGCATTGACCGCTTACCTTTGCCCGAGCGTCGCACCCCCGCCTTGTCACGCTTTCGCCGCTCCTCTTCAAGGTCAGCAATAGTGCTCGGAACAGCATCATTAATGATGTCCTCCGCCGCGTCGAGGAGTGCGGCGATGGAGTCATCCTCACCGAGACTCTTCGGCTCAGGTGGCGTCTCCGGAGTGACAAGCGTGCCATGAGCCCAGTTCACGTCCGCCATGCGCCGGGTATACGCCGGGCAGTCATCGGGGCAACGCCAGGGGGCCTCGGGAGCGAGGTCGAGATCGCATTTCCGCACCGTGTCGCCGTTGGCGTACGTGCGGGACTCGAAAAACTTGCAATCCTGGCGCATTGGCATGGCGTCCATTGTGGCGCATCGGCACCCGAGACCGACGCCGCTCAACAAAGTCACGCCCAAAACAGAGTCCATCATGCGTTGTCAACTGAAGATGCCAGCGAGTTCTGCCAGTAGAGCGACGACGGACAATCCGTCGCCGATCTCTCCGGCTTTGAGGAGATTGCGGACTTCGGCTACGGGCACCCATTCGACTTTGGCGGCTTCATCTGGGTCTGTGGGTTCGCCGCGGTGAACGGCGCCAGTTGCTCGCACCACATTGAAGGTCAGATCAATTGATCCGTTCGCCGGGTGCCAAGAAATGAACGGCTCGGTCGGTCCCGGCTCCCATCCCGTCTCCTCGAGGCATTCCCTCGCTGCGGCCTCGGCGACCGACTCGCCCGGGTCGACTCGTCCAGCCGGGATCTCCCAGCCCCACGAATCAGTCACAAACCGGTGACGCCAGATGAGCAGCACCGCATCATCGACGACTGCCAGCGTGCCCGCAGCTTCACTCGGCATCCGAACGACATGATGGTCGAACCGCTTGCCCGATGGTGTCTCGACATCGACCATGCGCAACGACATCCACTCCGACTCATAGACCGACCGTTCGCCGTGTAAGACCCACTCGCCGCTCTTCATGCCCACCAGCATGGCTGATGGTGCTCCGGCAAGTCAGACCAGACAGTCGGCGAGGCCGAGCAGAGCCACCGCTCCAGTCCAGCGGCCCTTCGCCAAATGCCAAATGGATTCATCCCATACGGTCGACGTCTGCCGCCTGGACTGGCCAGACCGCTACAGGCATGCCCCAGTCCCACAAACCGAAGAGACCGAGTCGATCGAGTTCCTGGCCGCGGAAATTTGGTACAAGCATCGAAGGGTCGGCCGCTACCGTGGTCCGATGGGTTCCATCCAGGTAAGCCATCTCGGGTGGTCTATTCCCGGTGGCAACACGCTGCTCGACGACGTGTCGTTTCGCGTCGGCGACGGCGAACATGTCGCGCTCGTTGGAGCCAACGGCGCAGGCAAGAGCACCGTTATGCGTCTCATTGCAGGCACGATCGGAGCCCGTGAAGGAACCATCTCGATCGACGGGTCACTTGGCGTCATGACACAACTCGTCGGCTCGCTTGAGAAGTCGTCAACGATTCGAGACCTCTATCTCTCGCTGGCCAGTCCCGCCATCAATACCGCGGCCGAGCGACTCACCCGGGCCGAGGCCCGGATGGCCTCAGGCAATGATGACGGCATGAAGTACGCCGCCGCCCTTGAGCATTGGGAAAGCGCTGGCGGCTACGACATCGAAGTCCTCTGGCAGGAATGCGCCCACCGAGTGGTCGAGTTGCCATGGCGTGAGATCGAAAATCGATCGATGGCCACGTTCTCTGGCGGCGAACAGAAACGGCTCGCTCTCGAACTCCTGCTGCGCAGCGACCATGACGTCCTTCTGCTCGACGAACCCGACAACTTCCTCGACGTACCCGGCAAGGAGTGGCTCAGCGAGCGTCTCAACGCATCCCCGAAAACGATCCTCTATGTGAGCCACGATCGGGAACTGCTAGCCGAAACATCGCAGAAAGTCGTCACCATTGAGGCCAATGGTGCTTGGACTCACGGCGAGTCGTTCACGACGTGGCGTGAGGCCCGGGAGCATCGGATCGCGCTCATCAGCGAGGAGCAGCGTCGCTGGGGCGAGGAACGCAAGCGCCTCGTCACCCACATGCGCGAGCAAAAGCGTCGCGCCGCTATGAGCGACGCCAACGCCAGTCGCGCCCGTGCCGCAGAAACGCGCCTACGGCATTTTGACGAGGACGGGCCGCCCCCCGAAGCCGCTCGCGAGCAGCGGATCGATATGCGACTCGAAGGCGGACGCACTGGCAAGCGCGTCGTGATCATCGAACAACTCGAACTCACCGACCTGACCTTCCCGTTCGATCTTGAAATCTGGTTCGGTGAACGGGTGGCCGTTGTTGGCCGCAACGGCACCGGCAAGTCGCACTTCCTTCGGTTGCTCGGAGGCGCTGATGTCAAACACGCTGGCGACTGGCGTCACGGCGCTCGTGTGGTTCCGGGCCTGTTCAACCAAACCCACGACCACCCCGAGTTGATGGGCAAGACACTGCTCGACGTGCTCGCAAAGAGAGAGATATCGCGGGGGTCAGCGATGGCCCGACTCCGGCGTTACGAGCTCAACTTCGCGGCTGAGCAGACCTTCGAAACCTTGTCGGGCGGCCAACAAGCCCGGTTCCAGATCCTGCTGCTCGAGATCGATGGCGCAAACCTGCTGCTGCTTGACGAGCCGACCGACAACCTTGACGTCGCCTCAGCCGAGGCACTTGAAGCCGGCCTCGACATTTTCGAGGGCACCGTCATCTGTGTCACCCACGACCGCTGGTTCCTGCGCGGCTTCGACCGGTTCATTGCCTTCACCGAAGACAACGACGTCGAAGAAATCGACGATCCCGCCAAGGCCTGGAGCTGAGCAAGGCGCGCTGGGGTCTGCCCCCAGCGCGTTTTTCAGCCGACTGAACCCTCCATTTGGAGTTCGATGAGGCGGGACCATTCAACGGCGTATTCCATCGGCAAGGTCTTCGTGATGGGCTCGATGAAGCCGTTGACGATCATGCTCATCGCCTGCTCTTCGGTGAGGCCACGGCTCTGGAGGTAGAAGAGTTGGTCGTCTGCCACACGAGACACCGTGGCCTCGTGCCCGATGATGGCGTCACCAGATCCGACCTCCATGTATGGATAGGTATCGGAGATCGAGTCTTCGTCGAGGATCAAAGCGTCACACTGGACGTGACTCTTGCAACCGTACGCGTCGTCCTCGACACGGATAAGACCACGGTAAGAGGTACGACCACCGTCCTTTGAGATCGACTTCGACACGATCTTGGACGTGGTCTCCGGTGCAGCGTGGGTCATCTTGGCGCCGGTGTCCTGGTGCTGACCAGCGCCGGCATAGGCGACAGAGAGAACCTCGCCGGAGGCCTTCGGGCCGGCAAGCACGATGGCGGGGTACTTCATGGTCAGCTTCGAACCGATGTTGCCATCGATCCACTCCATATGACCCTCGGCCTCAACCCATGCACGCTTGGTGACCAGGTTGTAAACATTGTCAGACCAGTTCTGAATGGTCGTGTACGTGACACGAGCAGACGGCTTGACCACGATTTCGACAACTGCTGAGTGCAGCGAATCGGAGGTGTAGGTCGGCGCCGAGCAACCCTCGATGTAGTGAACCTGGGAACCCTCATCGGCGATGATCAGGGTGCGTTCGAACTGGCCCATGTTCTCTGCGTTGATGCGGAAATAGGCCTGCAACGGCATTTCGACTTGGACACCCGGGGGAACGTAGATGAACGAGCCACCCGACCAGGCCGAGCTGTTGAGGGACGAGAACTTGTTGTCGTTCGGCGGGATGATCTTGCCGAAGTACTGCTTGACGAGCTGCGGGTACTCCTTGAGCGCCGTGTCCATATCGCAGAACAGCACGCCCTGCTGCTCGAGGTCTTCACGATTGCGGTGGTACACCACTTCGGACTCGTACTGCGCCGTGACGCCGGCGAGGTACTTGCGCTCGGCCTCAGGGATACCAAGCTTCTCGTAGGTGTTTTTGATCGACTCTGGGACCTCGTCCCAATCGTCGTTCAGGCCACCCTTGGGCTTGATGTAGTAGTAGATGTCGTTGAAATCGATGCCGGACATGTCGCCACCCCAGCTGGGCATGGGACGATTGCCGAAACGATTGTACGACTTGAGGCGGAAGTCGAGCATCCATTGGGGTTCGCCCTTGAGCCATGACATCTCGCGCAGAATGGCTTCGTTGATGCCCTTTTTGGGCTTGAAGACGTAGTCCTCTTCATCAGACCAGCCAAGCTGGTACTTGCCGAGGTCGAGACCGATGTCGGTGGATGCCATGAGGAACTCCCGAATACTCGCGTGGTGCTGTCAGACAGTAGGTGTCGACAACAATTTCTCCTATGCAGATAGTAACAACTCGGAGGGCACGAACGACGCAGGTCTCTGAGTCCAGCCCTCGACTAACGATGACCTCAGCCAGCAGCATCCATCGTCCGCACCGTCGGGGACACCCTGATGCGGGCCGACCACCGGTTCGATACGACTTCGCTCCTTACGACCTTCAGACTCCCGAAACAAACACGCCATCGATTAGGGCCTGGCTCAACTCGGTGAGGCGGTCAGCCGTATGTCGGTTGACTCGCTTCGACTTGCCGAACGGATCATCAATCTCATCGGCACCTCGTCCAAGCATGTCGCTGGCAACTCGGGTTGCAGACGCTGCTGAAATCCGCTCTTTCGGCGACTCGCCATCGACACCCTGCAGACGGGCAACGAGGCCGCCGAGCGTGTCGATTCGCGCAACTGCATCATTGGCGAGCAGTGCCAGGTCACGCACGTGGCGACGTTCCATCGCAACGACGAGGTCAGCGGTGTTGACAATCTCGGCGGTGACCTTGCGTGATCGATGGCTCGAGATGTCGAAGCCCCTCTCCCGCATGATGTCGACGACGACTGGGGTGGCTTCCTCATCTTGAGTGAGGAAGCCCGCCGATTCAACGGAGATGGCCAGGCCGCATTTCTCAGCGGTGGCGCGCAGCAGCGCCTCGGTCATGGCAGAACGACAGATGTTTGCCGTGCAGATGACGAGAATCCGAAACGACTTCTGATCCATGTCAGTCCAGCCGCCGAAGCTCAGCCCGGAACCGCCGACCTCGGTCGATGTAGCTGTCGACGTTCATCTGGGCGTGATGCTCGGGGAGTTTGTCCAGGAGGATTTTTGCCGGCACACCCAGCGCCATCGCGTTGGGCGGCACCTCGACCCCACCGGGCACCATTGCGGCCGCACCTACGAGCGAGTGCGAATGAATGATCGCGTTGTGCAACACAATCGCCCCTGACCCCACAAGCGCATGGTCGTGGACAGTGCAGCCCTCCAGATGGGCTAGATGACCAACCGTGCAGAAGTTCCCAACGACCGTCTCGTGGAACTCGGTGCAATGGAGCACAGAGCCGTCCTGGATCGACGTGCCCTCGCCAATACGGATGTAGTTGTCGTCGGCTCTGAGCACGGCATGCGGCCACACTGACGAGTTCTTGCCGATGACGACATTGCCGATGATCGTCGCCTCGGGCGAGATGTACGCGGTTTCGTGGATCTCCGGGACCCGATCGCCGAGGGCGTATATCGGCATTTAGAGATCCTCGAACTGTCCGAGGCGCCCCTGAAAGAACACGAGCGGACCGCGTGGGTTGTCTTCGAGATCCGGGTCGGTCCACAGGGACTTGACCAGTCCCACGACAATGTCGTGATCGCCGCCGTCGTGAATGGCATGAAGTTCACAGTCCATGCCGGCAATGGAGCCGGGAATCACCGGTGCACCAGTGACATCGGTACTCCAGGAGATGCCTTCGAACTTATCCTCGGCACGGCTGGCAAATACGCCGCAGATGTCGGCTTGATCTTCGCCAAGGATATTGACGCAAAAGCTGCCGACGTCCTTCATACGGAGCCAACTGCCGGAGTCCTTGGCCGGGCAGAACATCACAAGCGGTGGATCGAGTGACACCGAGGCAAAGGACCCAATGGCCATGCCGGCAGGGCCAAGGTCGTCTACAGCAGTCACCACGGAGACACCCGTGGGGAAATGGCCTAGCACTCGTCGGAAGTCAGCCCCATCGATCGACATGTTGGTCTCCAGTCCACATTTGAATGAGCCTGAGAGTAGCGCCCCACCCGATAGACGAAGCACGTTTGGGACAAAGCACGTTTGGGGTCTGTCCCCAGCCGTGCTTTGTGGTTAGAGGCCAGCGCCGAGGACGAGCTTGAGGCCTTCGGCGGCAGCGATGATGGGGATGCCGACAGCGTTGGCGAGTTCGCGTGTATCTGCGGTCATGCGGTCAAGTTCGACATCATCGTGGCTGGGGTCGTGGTGGAACATCACCAACGACTTTGCACCGCTCTGACGCGCGACCTCGACGGCGTACGCCGGAGTGCAATGGCCCCAATCAGATTTGTTCGGAAACTCGTCGGCACGGAATTGAGCGTCGTGGATGAGCATGTCGACTCCGTCGCATAACTCAAGCACTGACTCAGCCACCGTCGACGTGTCGACGGGCTGCTGATGGTCAGGCACATAGGCGACCGCCAGGTCTCCATAGGTCACGCGGTATCCGACGGTGGGACCGGTGTGGGGAACCGGTCGAGCCATGACTGACGCATCGCCGATGCTGAAGTCGCTGCACAAGACGTCGCGGAACTCAATGGTGGCCGGCAGATTCTTTGGCTGGATCGGGAAGAACGGCGGGGTCATGAACCGGAGGAAGCACTCGCCCATCGACTCGCCGCCCTCGCCAGGTCCGAAGACGTTGAGGGTGGTGGTCTCACACTGAAGCGGCTTGAAGAACGGCAGACCCTGCACATGATCCCAATGCAGATGAGTGACCAGCGCATGAACGGTGAGCGACTCTGGTCGGCCCAGCGTCGCTCCCCACATTCGCAGCCCGGTGCCGAGGTCAAGAACGATCGGGTCTTGTCCAGGTGTCTCGATCGTGACGCATGCCGTGTTTCCGCCATACCGCTGCAGTTCCGGACAGCTACAGGGCGTCGATCCGCGAACCCCATGGAACGCGATCGTGACAACTTCTCGAAATTCCCCCATAACCCTTCCAACGCTAGCGACGTTGTCCACAGCCGTCGAGATATGTGTGACGGATATCTCACCATTCTTTTCATGTGCCACAGTGGGCCTATGAAAGCTGATTTCTCGTCTCGACCACCGCTGCCCAACGGGCTAGTGGCTGTGGTCAAACAGGACTGTCCGACGTGCGTGCTGGTGGTACCCGTTCTCGCTGATCTGGCAGAGCGTGCCAACATCACGGTGATCACCCAGGACAAAGCGGACTTCCCCGCAGCCGCCGAATGGGTCGTTCTCGACCACGATCTCGCCCTTTCTTGGCACCACGACATCGTGACCGTGCCGACACTTCTACGGGTTGAAAATGGCGAAGCCACGACCCAGACCGAAGGCTGGTCTCGCGACCAATGGGAGTCCTTTACCGGCGTCGACGGACTCGGCGCAGACCTTCCAGACTGGCGGCCCGGCTGTGGTTCGCTGAGCGTCGACCCGTCCCGCACTGACGAGCTCGCGGTTCGATTCTCCAACTCCACCATGAACAGCCGACGGATCGAGATTGCTCCGCTTGAAGACGAGTGGGAGGCGATGCACGACCGTGGCTGGACCGACGGCTTACCCGTCGTACCGCCGACTGAGGCACGGGTCCTTCGTATGCTCAAAGGCACGAGCCGCGATCCGCAAGACGTCGTGGCGATCGTGCCGCCAGATCTCGTCGAATGCACAATCGAGAAGATCGCCGTCAACGCGGTGATGGCTGGCTGTCTGCCCGAGTACCTCCCTGTGGTGATCGCTGCGCTTGAAGCTGCCTGCACCGACGAATTCAACATGCACGGCCTGTTGGCCACCACGATGCCAACCGGCCCCGTCATCATCGTGAACGGGCCAATCCGTCGCGAGATTGGAATGAACAGCGGCATGAACGTACTTGGTCAGGGCAATCGGGCCAACTCCACGATCGGGCGTGCGCTCCAGTTAGTGATTTCCAACGTCGGCGGCGGCAAGCCTGGAGGTGTCGATCGATCGACCCACGGCAGCCCCCACAAGATCGGCATGTCGTTCGCAGAGGACGAAGAAGGATCACCGTGGGACTCACTGTCCGAGAGCCGCGGGTTCTCTAGCAATCAGTCAACGGTGACCTTGTTCTCCGGGGAAGCTCCCCGGATCATTTTTGATCAGATGTCTCGATCTGCGGATTCGCTGGTCAAACATCTTGCGCTTTCATTGATGGCCAACATCAGTCCGCGCCTCGCCATGGGCTTCGAGACCGTGCTGGTCCTCGGGCCTGAGCACATGGCCCGGTTCAAGGATGCGGGCTGGGACCGGACTCGCTTCCTCGAGGAACTCGAGCGATACCTCACGATCGACGCCGACGACATCATTCGCGGCGCCCACGGCATCGAAGAAGGCCTGCCCGATTTCCTTACTGGCAGCCAGGTGCCAAAGTTCCCACCGGGAGGCATTCATGTCGTCCACGCTGGCAGCAATGCCGGACTGTTCTCGATGACGTTCGGTGGATGGGTCGCAGGTGCCACGGGTAGTGTCACCGTCACGAAGGAGATCACCCGATGAGCACATCTGCGAACACCGTCGTCCTGGATCCCACCGGCGAGCTGAAACCTCAGCACCGGGAACTGGTCACTCGCCCCGAGTCGCTCAACGGTCTCACTGTCGGCTTGCTCGATATTTCCAAGGCGCGAGGTAATATTTTCCTCGATCGAATCGAGGAGCGACTCACCGCCATCGGCGCGCACGTGAAGCGCTACGCCAAGCCAACCTTCGCTAAACCCGCCCCCGTCGATCTTCGCCATGAGATCGCCACCTCGTGTGATGCGGTAATCGAAGCATTAGCCGATTGAGGTAGTTGCACGTCGTGCAGTGTGCACGACATCAGCGATCTCGAGCGCCGCGGAATCCCCGGCGTGTTCGTGGCCACGGTTGAGTTCATCTCTGCCGCGGAAGCGCAATCAGCCAGCCTCGGCATCGAGCCTGCTCGCGTCTACACGGAGCATCCGATCCAGGACCGCACCGACGAAGAGATGTGGGAGATCGCCGACAAGGCGGTTGACGAGTTGATTGCATCACTGACGGGACCCCAGTAGTCCCACCGGCTTCAGGGCAAGCGGGCATGGCTGTCTTTGACGACCACAAGTCCGTCCCCTTGCAGCCCTGCAAGTATCAGCTCCGCTCGGTCGGCATCAGTCTGCATCGTCGCAGCGATCTCCGTCAGTGCGAGCGGAGAGGCACGCAGCCCATCGACAAGGCGACCACGTAACTGACGGTCACTTCCCTCGAAGCGCGTCTGCGGGACGGAAACGGCTGCTGAACCTTGTGCCGGGTCGTCACCCTCCCCCACCCATGCGCACAATCCACGCACGGGGCAGGAATAACACGACGGGGATCGCTTCGTGCAGACGAGTGCTCCGAGTTCCATGATCGACTGATTCCAAAGCCACGGCTGATCCTCGGCTGCGGCCTCATCAGCGTATTTCTGCACCTCTCGGGCGCTGAGTTTTCGTCCGTGGATCCGAGCATAGAAGCGCCCAATGTTGGTGTCGACGACCGCTGCAGAGAGTTCGAATGCGAACGCTCGCACGGCTCGAGCCGTGTAGGGACCGACCCCGGGCAAAGCGAGCAGATCCTTGAGTCCCGAGGGAACCGCTCCAGCGTGATCGGCAACGATCTTGGTGGCGGCTCGGTGAAGCATCACCGGTCGCCGGTTGTAGCCGAGACCAGCCCATGCCGTCACTACGTCACCGGCGGTTGCCGCCGCGCACATGGCTGGATCCGGAAATTCATCCAGCAGCACCGGAAGCCGCTCCACAACACGACTCACCTGGGTCTGCTGCAACATCGTCTCCGAGACGAGAATCGTCCACGGGTCTCGCGTCCGGCGCCAGGGGAGATCACGCAGGTTTTCCGCACCCCACGAAAGCACCTGTTTTCGCAGGTGAGAAAGGTTGTCAACGGCCGCTGTCACCCTTCGATCGTAGGTTGCCGAAATCTCGCCAGTCTTCACGGCCCATTTCGCTCAGGATCAGGTCAGAGCCGTCGATTGAGTTTGGACGCCGACGACCACTCGGGCGGACTACTCAGATGGCAGATGACAGAAGACAGATGACGCCGCACCGACACCTGACCCCTCCTAGAGTGGTCGCCCATGAATGACCTCACACTTGTTGACGCCGCCGCGGTCACCGCCGTCCTTCAGGGTGTTGTCGACAGCGCTCTTGACTCGCTGGTTGGTGTCGATATCGACGACCACCAGGTTGTGGCCTACGACGTGGCCCACGCCGCTGCTGCGGTCGCCTCAGCCACCAACCTCCTTGCCTATGGGGCCTACGGCGACGCCGAAGCACAGCTGACGATTGCCTTCGTCGCCGACGTCGCCCATGACGTCAACATGCGCCTACTTGGCCGCGAAGCCGCATGGGGCTGCGAACTCGGCGCTCTGGACGGTGTGCGCGAGTTCATGTCCGCCGGGCGCGAACCTGCACTGCTCGCCTCACTGGTCACTGGTGCTCCCAACCATCTCGATGAAGACTTCGCACTCGTCGCCGAAACGTTCCGCCGCTTCGCCGACGACCAAATCGTGCCGATCGCCGAACACATCCATCGCACCAACTCAGACATCCCCGAAGACCTCATCGGAGGCCTCGCCGAGCTTGGAGTCTTCGGTCTCTCCGCACCCGTTGAGTACGGTGGCTTCGCCGAGGGCGGTGCCAGCGACTACCTGGGCATGGTTGTCGCGACCGAGGAACTCTCGCGTGGCTCACTGGGAATCGGCGGATCGCTGATCACCCGCCCGGAGATCCTCACGCGAGCACTAATCGCCGGCGGTACCGAAAGCCAGAAGACCGAGTGGCTGCCAAAGCTCGCAAGTGGAGAGATCATGGCAGCGGTCGCCGTCACTGAACCCGACTACGGCAGCGATGTCGCCGGTATTCGTGTCTCAGCCACCCGTGATGACCAGAACGGTTGGGTCATCAACGGCACCAAAACGTGGTGCACGTTCGCCGGCAGGGCCGATGTCCTCATGCTGTTGGCGCGCACCACGCCGGGTTCAACCAATCACAAGGGCCTGAGCGTGTTCATCGTGTCGAAGCCCCGCAGCGACGGTCACGGCTTTGCTCACGAACAGCCCGACGGTGGCCGTATGGAGGGTCGGGCGATCGACACCATCGGCTATCGCGGCATGCATAGCTACGAAGTCAGCTTCGATGACTGGTGGGTCTCCGCCGATGCTCTGATCGGCGAGGCCGACGGCGAAGGCCGAGGCTTTTACTTCCAGATGCAGGGATTCGAGAACGGTCGACTACAGACTGCGGCACGCGCCGTCGGCGTCATGCAGGCTGCCTACGAATCAGCCGTGGCCTACGCCAACGACCGTGTGGTCTTCGATCAGCCCATCTCCCAGTACCAACTCACCCAGGCCAAGATCGGTCGGATGGCGATCGTCATTCAGGCCGCCCGACAGTACGCCCTCCACGTCGCCCACCTCATGGGTGACGGCAAGGGCACGCTTGAAGCATCGATGGTGAAGGCCTACGTCTGCCGTGCCGCTGAGTGGGTCACTCGCGAGTCGATGCAGATTCACGGCGGAATGGGTTACGCCGAGGAGTACCCGGTTTCGCGCTACTACGTGGATGCCCGCGTGCTCTCGATCTTCGAGGGCGCGGACGAGATCCTGTGCCTCAAGGTGATCATTCGTCGGCTGTTGGCAGATCGTTCCTGAAGTCGCTCTCTGCCGTCAGCCCATCGAGTGGGCCGAGGCGAGAACTCACCACATCCTCGGTGCGACCTTCCGAAGCCTCAAGAATGAGGGCGGTTTCGCTCGGTAGATCGTCACGGCCAGGCTCGGCGAGTCGGATGACATAACCGTTATGGCGATCGACCCAGGTCGACACATAGTGGACGCCAACGGCTTCGATCTTGCCGGTGTCAAGGTCTTCGAGAAGCCGGACTGTAACGATCATCCCGTCCTGCGATGCGGTAACGCAGCAGTTGCCTGACTGGTTCGACACGAAGTTGCCGAGGCCGAACACAACCCACTCGTCACCGACTTTGTCAACAGGCTGCACGACATGGGCGTGATGGCCGACAATCAGGTCGACCTCCTCCGATGGCAGAATTTCAGCGAGGCGCTCGTTCTGCCACACAGTCGGCTCATGGCGGTATTCATTGCCCCAATGGAGGCTGACCACCACGAACTCGGCCCCAGCCGCCTTTGCGATCCCTGCCTCGGCGATGATTTCCTCCGCATCGATCACATCAACCAGATACTTCCGGTCTGCGGGCATCACGAAGCCGTTGAGCCCATACGTGGCGGAGATGTGAGCGACGGTGATGCCGTTGACCTCATAGAGGACCGGGGCGAGATCCTCCTCCTCGCTCCGGGCCATCCCAGCGAATGGCATGCCCATCTCATCCATTGCGTCGAGCGTGCCAACCACACCGCTCGCTGACTGGTCATAGGAGTGGTTCGACGCGGTGGAGCAACCGTCGTAGCCCGCGTCGATGGCACCTTCGACGAGCGCTCGAGGGGCATTGAACCTGGGATAGCCGCCGAGGTTGGTGTCGTTATAGGAAATCGGCGTCTCGAGGTGACAGATCGCTAGGTCCGCCAATGAGATAACCGGGCGGACCTCATCAAACATCGGACGGAAATCCCAGCCCTCGGCCCCCGCCTCCTTGGCCCAGGCCGCAGCCGCGTTTTGGACGCCGCTGTGAGGGAGTAGATCGCCGGTGAACGCCATGGTGGCGGAGCGAGGTAGCGGGATGGTGGTTGTGGTTGTGGTCGTCGTAGTTGTCGTGGTTGTCGTGCTCGTCGACGCTACGGCGACAGCCTCGCCCTCGGTACTAGCCGGTACCTCCGACTGATCGTCGGGCGGACGAGTGCCGAGATACATGCCTAAGCCGAACATCACGACGAAAAAGAAGGCAAATCTAACCCGTTTCATCGGAACAGCTCTGGGGCAATCGGGCAGTCAACCCTGAGACGGGCCTCCGCTATCGGCTGGGGGCCGGAGGGTCCGACGACCTTATCGATCAGTTCGAGCGGCACACGTTCGACCTCATCGTCCCACGCTTGATCACTGATCGAACGGTCAGCCATCGGTTCCCACATGCGAGAAGGCAGGCACCGACCAACTCCGGCAACAAGCCAAACCGGAACCCCAGAGTGATGTGCCACAGCGGCCGCTGCGAGCGAACCCGTGCGACAGAGGGCTCCGCCATCGCTCAGGGCATCGGTTTCGAGCAGGACAAGACCGGCCGCGGCCGCTGCGGAACCGACACCACCGGCAGGCACATCAGCGACCGAGTGATCATTGATCTCGAGCTGGTGGACCAGGCCGTAGCCCTCGCCAATGGTGTCGGCGACGAGCACGCTGACATCACCGCGAGCACGGAGCGAACGACCGGCGATCTCAGGCGACCCGATGACCAGCACGACTGTGTCAGCCACAAGCACATGGGCGAGTTCTCGGGCGGTTGTGTCGCGCTCGATCGCCTCGGCGGCATCCCAGGCTTCAGCCCTCGCGTCAGAGCCAGTGATCATTCGAGCCGAGAGCCAGACAAGCGGGCCCGACGATGGTCGTCGCTCGATCAATTGCCGACAGGCCATCACAAGCTCCACCGGATCGCGAGCTGTCGCGCTCAGAGCGACGGCAGCTTCACGAATGAGCGAGGCAGTGCCGACATCGCCAGCACGGGCCATATAGCGGAGCCGCTCGATCGGATGCACACAACGGATCGTAGTAAGTGGACACAAGGATGCCTGCCCGATGCAACCCGACCCGCCTCTACCGCGATAACTTGACCCTCCGTGGCAACCCTCGATTTCGAACTGACGCCCCTCGACGGCGATTCTCGCCCTTTGCGCGAATGGCTAACGACCTTCCCGCTCGTGCCGGTCGTCCTCGACCCCTATACGCACGAGAGTGCCTGGATCCTTGATACGGCTCATCGGGTCCTCACCACCTACACGGATGCGGATTGTCGTCCCTGCTGGATCGTGACTGCCTCGGCCGACGCCGCCAAACAGTTCCTCGGCCCCTACGCCGACGAGTTCCTTACCTTCGCCGATCCCGATGGGGTCGCAGTGAAGGGCTTTGGCATCGAATCTGCGCCGGCGTTCGCTCTCGTTCGCCAAGACGGCAACGTCGTGGCCAAAGCCGAAGGTTGGGATCCCGAAAGTTGGCGTGCAGTGGCGACGGCTATCGACGCTATGACCGAGTGGATTCGCCCACAGCTGCCCGCCGAAGGCGATCCGGCTCCCTTCTCAGGAACTGCGCTCTAGATTCAACTTGGATGACGCAAGCTAGCGTGATGAGCATGCCCGAGTTTGCGTACTCCGATCTGCTCCCCGTCGGCGCTGACCCCACGGAATATCGGCTTCTCACCGCCGAAGGGGTCTCCACGGTCGAGGTCGACGGCCACACGCTTCTCAAGGTCGAGCCGGAGGCGATCCAGCTTCTGACCCGCGAGGCCATGCGAGATATCTCGCACTATCTGCGAACTGAACACCTTGAGCAGTTGGCGTTGATTCTCGAAGATCCGGAGGCATCACCAAACGACGTGTTCGTCGCCACCGAACTCCTACGTAACGCCAACATCGCAGCCGCCGGTGTCCTGCCCATGTGCCAAGACACTGGCACGGCCATCGTGATGGGGAAGAAGGGCGATCAGGTCGTCACGTTCGCCGACGATGCCGAATGGATCAGCCGCGGCGTGTACGACACCTTCACCGAAACCAATCTCCGCTACTCACAGCTGGCACCCGTTTCAATGTTCGAAGAGAAGAACACTGGCAACAACCTCCCCGCTCAGATCGAGCTCTACACGAAGCCGGGCCAGAGCTATGAATTCTTGTTCATGGCCAAGGGTGGCGGATCGGCTAACAAGTCGTTCCTGTTCCAGAAGACCAAGGCGCTCCTTAACGAGGAGTCGATGATCGACTTCCTCGACGAATCTCTGCGGGCGATCGGCACGGCCGCATGTCCGCCGTATCACCTTGCTCTCGTGGTGGGCGGCACGTCGGCTGAGTTCAACCTGAAGACAGCCAAGCTCGCTTCAGCTCACTACCTCGACGGGTTGCCCACGTCCGGCGATGCGGCCACCGGTCACGGCTATCGCGATCTCGATTGGGAGCAGCGGGTACTCGAACAGACCCGCAAATTCGGCATCGGTGCTCAGTTCGGCGGCAAGTACTTCTGCCACGACATCCGAGTGATCCGTCTTCCCCGCCACGGCGCCTCCGTCCCCGTTGGCTTGGCAGTGTCGTGTTCCGCTGACCGCCAGGCGCGCGCCAAGATCACTGCCGAGGGCGTGTTCCTGGAGCAGCTAGAGACCGACCCCGCTCGCTTCCTTCCCGAAGCAACCGATGACGATCTCTCCACCGAAACGGTGGCCGTTGACCTCGACCAGCCGATGGACGCCATCCGTAACCAGCTCAGCCAGTACCCGGTCAAGACCCGTCTTTCGCTCACTGGCACACTCGTGGTTGGGCGTGATATCGCCCACGCCAAGATCAAAGAACGTCTCGACGCCGGCGAACCGATGCCGCAGTACCTGCGTGATCACGCCATCTACTATGCGGGTCCTGCGAAGACTCCGAAGGGTTACGCATCTGGCTCGTTTGGTCCGACAACGGCCGGCCGCATGGACTCCTATGTCGAACAGTTCCAGGCCGCCGGCGGTTCCATGGTGATGCTCGCCAAGGGCAACCGATCCCGTCAGGTCACTGAAGCGTGTGCCGCCCACGGCGGCTTCTACCTCGGTTCGATCGGCGGCCCCGCCGCCCGTCTCGCCAAGGACTCGATCCGTCACGTCGAAGTCATCGAGTTCCCCGAACTCGGAATGGAAGCCATCTGGAAGATCGAGGTCAAAGACTTCCCCGCCTTCATCATCGTCGATGACAAAGGCAACGACTTCTACGCCGAAGTCACCACCCCTGTGAAGCTCCGCAGCTGATAGGTCCGCAGCTGAAAGGTCCGGCAGCGGACTTTCTCTCCTATGAGCGCAGAACCGTTTCGGGCCTTTGCCCCCTACGGGCTCAGTTCTCTACCGGTGGAAGCCAGCGAAGGCGGTGATCCGCCGTGAACATGGCCCTCGTCAGGCCCAGTGCCATCACTGAGGTGGTCGTTGCCACCGACCCGAGCACCAAATACATGACGCCAATCTGAATACGCACGGCCTCTACAGGATCAACTCCAGCCAAGATCAGACCAGTCATCGCCCCCGGCAAGAACACGATGCCAACGGCTTTCGTCGATTCAATCTGTGGGACAAGCGCCGTACGTAGAGCCTCACGGAGGTGCGGGGCGAACGCTTCGTTGGACGGCAGCCCCAAGGCGAGCCGGGCTTCGATCAGGTCCCGCTGGTCTCGAGCTTCAGCAACGATGCGGCGTGCCGCAACCACCGTGCCGGTCATGGCGTTACCGACCATCATTCCACCAAGCGGCACCATGGTCTGACCCCTGGGCTCAAACACCCCGAGGCCAAACAGGACGCCAAGGGTGACGACCGCCGCCGCGGTGAACGAGACAAGCGCTAAGAGTCGAGCCTGAGGTACTTCGCGAGCACGCCGGCCGACGGTCCACGAGGCGAACACGACCATGGACACAAGCCAGAGCCATGTCCAAATCAGCGGGGAGTCGTCCTCCACGACGAGGCCGAGGGCGACACCGACAATGAGCAACTGCACCAGCGCTCGGGCCGCAGCGACGACTATTTCGCGGGCAATACCAAGGCGCCAGACGAGCGACAGCACAAGTGTGACACCGACGAGAATGCCCGACACCGCGAGGCCGACAAGGCCGATGTCGGTATCAGTCATCGAGTCCACGGCTGCTGATTCGCCCACCGTCAAGTGCGATCACGCGGCTGGCGAGGCGCTCGGTCTGCTCGGCGTCGTGTGACACCCAAACCCAGCCGACTCGATGCCGCCCGTTGGGGTCTGCCAACCGCTGAACCGAGGCCTCGATGATCGCGGTGGCATCGGGGTCCAACGAGGAGGTGGGCTCGTCAGCGAGGACCACTACAGGGTTCGTGGCGAGGGTGCGGGCGAGGCAAACCCGTTGACGCTCCCCGCCCGAGAGTTCAAGGGCGTTGCGATTCAAGAAGCCGGCGTCGAGTGCGACAGTGTCGAGTAGTTCGACGACAGCGTCGTCGTCCATGGCCGGGGCGGCGAGCCGAAGATTGTCGGCGACGGTACCCGGAACCGCTGTCGGTTTCTGAAACACCATGCCGACCTGGCGTCGATGAGCGAGCACGTCAAGCTCGTCAAGGTCGCTGCCCTGCCATCGCACCGATCCCTGATCGGGTACGTCAAGCCGGTTGAGTAGACGTAGCAGGGTCGACTTCCCGGCACCGGATGGGCCGGCAAGAACGGTGATCCCGGACGCCGAAATGTCTACGCTCACATTGTCGAGACGACGCTGGTCGGACGCACCCACCGACACTCCTCGTAACTCGAATCTGCGCTCGGTCATCGTCGCAACTCTGCCCTATGGGTGGTTCTGTGAAAACCTCACAAGATGAAAGGTTGGACATGAAGGTACGAATCGGATTTGGAATCGGCGCAGCCCCCAGGCTCTACGCCGAGACGCACGGCCTCGGCCGCGTTGTCGACGCTCTCGACAGGCACCGCTACGACTCGCTGTGGTTCCCCGAACGGGTCAACAGTCCGCAACTCGACCCGATCGTGGCGATGTCGTACGTCGCGGGACGCAGTGAGCGGATGAAGTTCGGTCCGGCCGTCTCCGTCATCCCTGGGCGCAATCCCGTGCTAATGGCCAAGGCACTGGCGAGCCTCGATCAGGTTTCAGGTGGGCGCTGCCTTCCGGCCTTTGGTCTCGGCATCGCCAATACCGTCGAGCAACAAGCCTTTGGCGTCGACCGCAAGGAGCGGGCCCCATGGCTGAATGAAGCGATGCCCTTGATGCGCCGACTCTGGACCGAAGAGGTTGTCGATCATGAGGGTGAGCGCTTCTCGATCAAGGGCGCTCGTGTCCTACCCAAGCCAGTACAGAACCCGTTCGAGGTCTGGCTCGGCGGCCAAGCACCGTCTGAGCTGCGGCGCACTGGCCGCCTTGCCGACGGCTGGCTGGCCTCATTCACCACGCCTCACCATGTCGCCGAGGGGATCAAGGTCATCGAGGCGGCTGCCGCGGAGGCCGGTCGATGGATGGACCCTGAGCACTATGGCGTTCTCATCCCCGTCTCAACCGACGGAATCCCTGATGCTGTCGCGGAGCGAATCGCTCAACGACGCCCTGACGCCGATCCTGAGGACGTCATCGCCACGTCCCACAAGCGACTCGGCGAGATGATCGACAATTATCTGGAGGCCGGCGCCTCCAAATTCGTGGTCTTTCCCTCCGGCGACCTCGGCACCCCCGACGAATGGATCACCGAGATCAACGCCATCGCCGATGCCGTCATGCACAAACAGACGTGAACAGTGCCGGGGACAAACCCCAGCGTTAGTTCCTAACAAAGAACGTTTGGGGTCTGTCCCCAAACGTTCTTTGTTAGGCGACGAGACCGAGGCGGTCGTGGGGGCCGGCAAGGGTTTCGTCGGTGGGGCCGCCGAGCCAGTCGAGGCCGACGGAGTAGACCGACCGCGTGTCGATCAGGATGGGGAGGTCGCCGTCAACGGGGTTGGCGAGATCGAGATCGCCGACAACCTGACCACCCACGACCTCTGGTCCGAAGACGAACTGGAGTCCGCCGGTTCCGTGATCGGTGCCGAACGAGCCGTTCTCCCGGATGCGGCGACCGAACTCACTCGTCGTCACAACCATGACCTTGTCAAGGTTTCCGTCGATCGCCAGACGTTCGAAGAACGCGGCAAGGCCGGCACCAACATCGTCGAGTAGGTCGTGGTGACGGCCCAATTGGTCGGCGTGGGTGTCAAAGCCGCCGATACCGACCGTGATCACCCGAGTGCCGATGCCCAAAGTGATGATCCCCGCAGCCGTCTGCAGCAGATCGGCCGCTGTCACGGCGCCACGCTGCGGACCAGAGCCGAACACCGAACCATCGTCATCGTCTCCCGACACGCTGGCGAGCAACTCAACCGCCTCAAGAGCGGACGGGATCGCCTCCTGCGCCGCGGCGAGCTCGGGAGAGCTGGCCAACGGCTCCGCTGTGGCCAGGAAGGCCTTGATCAGCGCGTCGGCATCCATGTTGGGAAATGTCCTCAGCGAGAAGTTGGCCGGATTCCGCACCACGGTGGCGAGGGTTTTCTCCCCGACCAGGGCGCGGCTCCCGCCACCAAGAGCGATGGCCCGCAGAGGATCGTTGGGGCCCTCGAGCGTGGCGTCGAGCCAGCGGCCAAGCCATCCCGTTTGTGAAGGCGCACCGGGGTTGCCCGACCACCATGTATCCATCGCCTTGAAATGTGAGCGGCTCTGGTCCATCAAGCCAACGCCGGCAACTGCGGCCATCGAGCCGGCGTCCCAGTACGGGGCAAGCGGCGCAAGGGCCGGATGCAGCGTGTAGTCCGTGCCGGCGAGTGTCACAAGGTCCTTGGGGCGAAGCGCGAGCTCTCTGCGGGCATCGTTGTAGAGCCCCGACGCGGGAACGAGTGTGTTGATGGCGTCGTTCCCGCCGGCCATCTCCAGCACCACAAGAACCCGTTCGCCATACGGCACAACACCGCTGTTGACCAGGGCCGCCGTTGTGGAGGGTGCCGAGCCGGTGCCTACCAGCGCGGCCTTTTCGACACTGTCGCGCAGCATCGTGGCCCAGACGCCACTACCGACGGCGACGGCTCCGGCCGTGGCGCCCGCCGCGCCGATAAAGGTGCGGCGAGAGAGAGGTTTGTTCGACATGAGGCTCCTAAGCGACGAGTAGATCGGGCGAAGCGAGAGAGAGCGAAAGGGCGCCCTCGCCGCGACGGATGGACACATCGGTGGGGAGATCACGAAGCGCGGCGAGCGTCGCCGCGCTAAACCCCTGGGGCCGCAGGAACAGATCCGCCAAACCGTCCCAGTCACCATCAGCCGCGAGCGTGAGAGCCACCGCACCGTCAGGGGTCGCACGAGCGACAACATTTGCTGCGCTGAATCGAGCAGCTGTGGCGGAGGACGCCAGCCATGTCGACGCGCCCGGGAAGCCGCCAACATTGGGCGGTGAGCCCGGCACCTGACCCATCAAACGGAGGAGTCCAACCTGGATTCGAGGCTCGATCTGAGCACCAGTGGCCTTGAGGGCACCGACGAGCCACGGGACAGGGGCAACGATCTGAGGCGTGGATTCACCGGCCACAGCGGCATCCAACACATCACGGGCCAGAACCGGCAGACCGAGACCAGAAGCCGCAAACCGGTCGGCCATATTGCCCACCACGAGTTCGCTCGGGTTTCCGAGGAAGAAGCGCGCGACCTTCGCGGCGATGAACCCGGCGCAAGCCGAGTGCGAACAGGCAACATCGACAACGGAGTCGACATCGGAAACCATTTCGCCCAGCAATAATTGCGGCGTGGAGTCATGGCGACCGGGCACGAACTGGACTTCGCCGCGAAGTCGGCGCCGCACTACCCAGCCGGTGAGAGCCACCGACGCGGCGGCCACGTCATCTTCGGTGTAGTTCCCGATACCGAGCGTGTAGAGCTCCAGGAGTTCGCGACCGTAGTTCTCGTTGGGTGCGTCACCCGTCGACGTGGCGCCGTCAAGGAAAATCAGCATGGCGCTGTCGGTCGACACGCTGCGGATCAGCTCGCGGAAGTCACCAAGACCTTGGTCACGGATGAGATCGAGGTGATCGATCAGGATTGGCAGATACTGCACGACCGGGAACGACACGGCGAAGTGATCGTGCCAGAACCAGGCCATTGCGTTCTCCAACGGACGCTCAGTCTCGACAAGATGAGTCATCCAGCGGCTGAGCGCTTCAAGGCTTTGTTCCTGACGAAGCTCCTGGTCCTCGATGTAATCGAAGTCAGCCCAGGGGGACGGCTCGGCGGCAATCCCGGCACCATCAGGGTCGAGGAGCGCATCGACATACGCCGATGTCCCAGCGGTCTCAAGCTTGTCGAGTTCGCCCGGGGCCAAACCCCAGGCAACTCGACGGGCGAGGAATGCGATGTCGTTTCTCGTGGTCACATGGCCATGATCACCATGACCTGTGACGAGAATGTGATGAGCGGCTTAGAGCCCGTCGAGGGCCTGAGCGATGTCGTCAATGAGGTCCTGCGTTGATTCGATGCCAACGCTGAGCCGCACCAGGTCGTCGGGCACCTCCAGCGGTGAGCCCGCAGCCGACGCATGCGTCATCACGCCCGGGTGCTCGATCAGCGACTCCACGGCACCGAGCGACTCAGCCAGCGAGAAGACCTTGGTGGTTGTGGTCATCCGCATTGCCGCATCGCGCCCAGAGGCCACACGAAACGACACCATGCCACCGAATGCGCTCATCTGGCGAGCGGCAGCTTCATGGCCAGGATGGTCCGGCAAACCTGGGTAGAGCACGTGCGAAACGGCCGGGTGATCGACGAGTAGGCCGACGATTGCCTGGGCGTTCTCGCAGTGCCGATCCATTCGGACAGCCAGGGTCTTGAGACCTCGAAGCGTCAGATAATTGTCGAAGGGACTACCGACGGCACCGATGGCGTTCTGCAGATACGCAAGTCGCTCGGCAAGGCCGTCGTCGTTGGTGGCGACGAAACCGCCCACAACATCGGAGTGACCACCGCAGTACTTGGTGGTCGAGTGGACGACGACGTCCGCTCCCTGCGACAGCGGCTGTTGAAGATAGGGCGTGGCGAACGTGTTATCGACCACAAATTTCGCGCCACCGCTATGAGCGACCTCAGCGATGGCCGCCAAGTCGATCACGGTGAGCAATGGGTTAGTCGGCGTCTCTGCCCACACGACCTTGGTCTCGGGGCGCATTGCTGCGCGCAGCGAGTCGGGATCGGTGAGATCGGCTGCACTCCATTCGATGCCACTCGGGGCGAGCACTGCGGAGATCAAGCGATAGGTACCACCGTAGGCATCGTTGCCCAGCACGATGTGGTCCCCCGGCGAGAGCGTGCGAAGCAGCGTGTCCTCAGCCGCCATGCCAGAGCCGAAGGCCAGGCCGTGGGCCGCTCCTTCGAGCGAGGCAAGGCAGTCCTGGAGCGCCGTGCGAGTTGGATTGCCAGTGCGCGAGTACTCATAGCCGCGATGCTTGCCCGGTTCCTCCTGCACGAAGGTCGTTGCAAGGGAGATCGGCGTGACCACTGCGCCCGAGGAGGCGTCGTGATTTTGACCGGCGCGTATGGCCCGGGTCTCGAATCCCCACTGCTGGGGGTCGGCGAAGATGTCGTCAGCCATTCAAATCTCCTGGCGTGAGGTGTGCGTTTTGAGAAAGGAAGGTCAGCACATCGCTCGATGACACGACGGCTTTGGGGCGGCCGCCGTCGAGCACCAGCAGCGCCGGGCACGACTCGAGCATCTCAACGGCAAGGGCCACCGGTTGACCGGATCCGATGGTCTTGAGCCTCGGACTCATGATGTCCTCGACCGTCTTGTCGAGAACTGCTTCGGTTTCGAAGGCAAGCTCCATGAGACGAAGCTCGCTGATCGAGCCCATCACCTCAGCCGCTGCAAGTGGCATCTCGTTCTTGGCCACCGGCAACTGCGATACACCGTGTTCGCTCATGACCCGGACTGCCTCGCGTACGGTCTGTTGCGGCTGGACATAGAGCAGCTCAGGTACGCCGTCTCGGCGGCTCTCGAGCACGTCAGCGACAACTGGCCCGTTTGCGCGGAGGAAGCCGAATCCGTGCATCCATTCGTCATCAAAAACTGTCGAGAGATAGAGGCGACCGTTGTCGGGCAAAAGCACCACGACAAGGTCATCGGCTGAGGCTTCGCGAGCCACGGTGATCGCAGCATTCACCGCGGTGCCACCCGAGCCTCCGATGAGCAGGCCCTCCTTGCGAGTGACATCTCGAGCGGTAAGGAACGAATCCTGATCGCTTACGGCGATCGTGCGGTCAACCAACTCCGGGGCGTAGTTCGGCGGCCAGAAGTCTTCGCCCACACCTTCAACGAGATAGGGCCGCCCAGACCCTCCGGAGTAGACCGAGCCTTCCGGGTCGGCGGCAATTATCTGAATGTCGGGGTTCTGTTCTTTGAGGTACTTGGCGACGCCCGAGAGTGTGCCGCCCGTCCCTGCACCCGCCACGAAGTGCGTGATCTTGCCCTCTGTCTGCCGCCAGATCTCCGGACCCGTGGTCTCGTAGTGCGCCTGCGGGTTCGACGGATTGAAGTATTGGTTCGGCCTGAACGCGCCGGGAATCTCCTTCACCAAACGCTCGGCGGTGGAGTAGTAGGACGACGGGTCTTCGGGGGCGACAGCGACCGGACAGACCACGACCTCCGCGCCATAGGCCCTCAACAGATCAACCTTTTCGACACCGACCTTGTCGGTCATGACAAACACACATTTGTAACCGCGCTGCGCAGCCACGATGGCGAGCCCAACGCCGGTGTTCCCCGAAGTCGGTTCGACGATTGTGCCGCCGGGCTTGAGTAGACCATCTCGCTCAGCGGCGTCGACCATTGAGATCGCTGGTCGATCCTTGGAACTTCCGCCGGGGTTGGTCGATTCGACCTTGGCCACAACCTGACATGGGAGATCAGCACCTATCTGTCGAAGACGCACCAACGGCGTCCCCCCAACCATGTCGAGCACCGAGTCGAAGATCTCCATAGCCTCACCCTTCCACACCATCAGGGCTACTCCCGTTCCGGCATCATCTCAACTATCGCTCTGTCCTAACCGTTGATCTGATCCTTTCCTCCCACAGTTACGACATCAATGTTCTCAGATGTCGCAACCCTGGGGCCTGGGCCCAGGGTTCCCTAATTGAGAACCCACCCGTCGTAGCCGGCAGCGGCTACCTCGTCGCATTTCACCTTGTAGTCAGGGAATCCGATGAGGGGCATGAAGACACGCGGTTTGCCGGGGACGTTCGCGCCCAGGTACCAGGAGCTGCAGTCGTTGAAGAGCGTGAGGCCTGCGACCGCGTTGACATGGTCGACCCACTTCGCCTCGGCCTCTCCGTCGGCCTCCACCGTCGACAAGCCTTGATCGGTCATCGAGCCGATCAGATCTCGAATCCACTCCACATGCTGCTCGATCGAGGCGATCATGTTTGTGAGCACGGATGGGCTTCCCGGACCGGTGATCAGGAACAGGTTCGGGAAGCTCTCGACGCCGAGGCCGAGGTACGTCAACGGGCCGGCCGACCATTTGTCGCGCAGCGATAGACCACCGCGCCCGACAATATCGATGCGTTCGATAGTGCCCGTCATGGCGTCAAAGCCGGTGGCGTACACGATGTCGTCTGCCTCGTACTCCACCCCATCAGCCACCACACCAGCAGCCGTGATCCGCTCAATCGGTGTTTCGCTTACATCGACCAGAGAGACGTTGGGACGGTTGTAGGTCGCAAGATAGTCGGTGTCCACGCACATGCGCTTACAACCGAAGACCGTGTCCGGTGACAACTTCTCTGACAGTTCGGGGTCTTCGACGATCTCCGCCACTTTCGAACGAAAAAAGTCGGCAGCTAAGGCGTTCGATTCAGGGTCAAGCATCAGATCGTTGAACACTCCACCGAAACCGAGGCCTCCAAGAGCCCAGCGATCTTCGAACCGTTCGAGCCGCTCCTCATCCGATGTTGCCTTGGCGCTGACATCGGCCCTGGGCCGATGACCCCCGAATGCCGCCGTCGCGTCACGGGCTTTGGCCCGCCATGTGCGATAGTCGGCCTTGATCTCCTTCACCTCCTTCGGGTCGAGCGACTGGTTGCGCGCAGGGATCGTGTAGTTGGGCGTCCGCTGCATCACGGTGACGTGACCAGCTTCTGCCGCGATCTGAGGGATCGACTGGATAGCCGAGGATCCGGTCCCTATCACGACCACCCGTCGATCGGTGAAGTCGACCGTTTCATGTGGCCACTGGCCGGTGTGGAATGAGCGACCGGCGAAGTCGTCTCGGCCGTCAAACTTGGGCAGGTTCGTCGACGAGAGGCAACCGGTCGCCAGGACCACAAACCGGCATCGAATCTGCTCCTCAGCGTCTGTTCTGACCGTCCACGTATCAGTGCTCTCATCGAAGCGGGACGCAGTCACCCGTGTCTCAAAGGTGATGTCTTTGCGGAGATCGAAGCGCGCCGTCACATGCTCCACGTAGGAGAGGATCTCGGGCTGAGTCGCATAGCGCTCCGTCCATTCCCACTCCTGTTGCAGGTCGTCGTCCCAGCCGTAGGAGTACTCCATACTTGGTACGTCACATCGAGCACCCGGGTAGCGATTCCAGTACCAGGTGCCGCCCACATCATCAGCCGCTTCGATCACTCGAGCACTCAGTCCGAGTCCTCGCACCGAATGCAACATGTAGAGGCCTGCAAAGCCGGCCCCAACAATCACGACGTCTGTATCGATCTGAGCGTTCATTGCCCCCACGCTCGCAGTTGGCGACACTTCTCGCCAACTGCGATCCTCTACGGATGGCAAACCTTGAAGCAATGGCGACCCGACTCGAGTCCTTTGGCGTCTGGCAGTTCACTGATGGTCAATCCAGCGCCGAAGCTCGGGAGATGGCTCAACGCATAGAATCACTGGGCTACTCGGCGCTCTGGATCCCGGAGGCAGTAGGCCGTCATGCATTCGTGAACAGCACCAACCTTCTGGGTGCTACCGAGCACCTGATCGTCGCCACGGGCATCGCCGGCATCTACAACCGTCACCCCGGCGTGATGACGATGGGGGCGACAGAACTCGACGAACTGTCCGGTGGCCGGTTCCTGCTCGGACTCGGCGTCTCCCACGCCCCGATCGTCAGCGACCTACGCGGCATGGCCTACGACAAGCCACTGTCTGCCATGCGCACCTACCTCAGCCAGATGGCCGAAGCACCGATCATGATCCCTGGCGGTCAGATGCCGCCTGTGGTACTCGCCGCACTCGGACCAAAGATGCTTGACCTCGCCGCCGCGGAAACCGTTGGCGCCCATCCGTACTGGACGACCCCAGAGCACACCGCCCAGGCACGAGAGATCATGGGCGACGATGCCTGGCTGTGCGTCGAACAGAAGTGTGTGCTGACGACCGACCGCCAGATCGCTCACGACCGAGCCAACGACCAATTGAGCATCTACATCACCCTGCCCAACTACCGAAACAACTGGCTCCGGCTGGGATTCACTAACGAGGAGATCGACGGTCGCGAACCACGATTCCTTGATGCCGTGGTGGCGTGGGGCGACGAGGACGCAATTGCCGCTCGCCTGCAAGAACATCGCGATGCCGGCGCATCGCATGTATGTATTCAGGCCGTCGACCCCAGCGGCGACCGATCCATGCCTGATTGGCGACTCCTCGAAGCCTTCGCTCCCGCCGACCGATGAGCACCCCGACTGGAATCAACGCTGACGCGGTCACCGACTGGATCGCTGGCCGTGTCGACGGCTTAGCCACACCGCTCACCTTTGACCAGATCGAAGGTGGCGCGTCGAACCTCACGTATCGAGTCACCGATGCCGCCGGCGTCCGCTACGTACTGCGCCGACCGCCAACCGGACACGTGCTCGCCAGCGCCCATGACATGAGCCGAGAGCATCGGATCATGTCAGCGCTCCAAGACACCGAAGTGCCTGTCCCGCCGCTCGTCGGACTATGCGACGACGTCTCGGTGAACGATGCTCCGTTCTTCGTGATGGGGTTCGTCGACGGCTCGATCGTGTTCGACCTCGCCGATGGCGAAGCAGTCGAGCCAGCCTTACGGCCAACGATGACCGCCTCACTCGTCGACACGCTCGTCGTCCTCCACGCGGTCAACCCCGATGATGTTGGGCTCGGTGAACTCGGGCGCAAGGAGGACTATTGCGCTCGCCAACTCCGGCGATGGAAGCGTCAGATCGACGAGGGTTCTGATCGCGAGATCCCGCTGCTCAACGAACTCCACGCCCGGCTGGAAGCGTCGATTCCGCCGCAGCAGGGTGCCGGCATCGTCCACGGCGACTATCGGCTCGACAATTGCATGATGGGCTTCGACGGCAAGGTTGCCGCCGTGCTCGATTGGGAGCTGTGCACCCTCGGCGATGTGCTGGCCGATCTCGCCGGCATGGTGATGTGGTGGGGCGACGATCCTAAGGCGCGCGGCCGCATTGCCGATGTGCCCACCCGCGTCGACGGCTTCGGAACCGCCGACCATGTCGTCGCTCGCTACGCAGCGAGCTCAGACCGTGATATCTCCGCGCTCCCCTGGTACATCGCCTTCCAGCATTGGCGGCTGGCCTGCATCAGTGAGGGCGTGCGCGTCAGATACAGCCTCGGCGCCATGGGCGACCAAGAACGAGACGATGACTTCTCGCGTGACAATGTCGATGGGCTCTTGGAGGGAGCGCAGCGCTGGATCAGCCAGCGTTAGCCGCAACCTCGGTCATCAGTTGATGGCGTTGAGCGCCGCGTCATAGTCGGGTTCGTCAGCGATCTCTCCGACGAGTTCGCTGTGTACGACGGTGCCTTCGCCATCGATGACCAGAACGGCACGGGCGGCAAGGCCCTCGAGCGGGGCATTGAGGATCCGCACGCCAAGATCGTCGAGCACCTCAGGGTTCTTGAAGGTGGAGCCGCAACTCACGTTTTCGATACCCTCGGCCCCGCAGAAGCGACCGGCCGCAGGCGGCAAATCGGCGGAGACACACAAGACGGCGGCTCCCTCGATGCTGGCCGCGCGCTCGTTGAACGTGCGGACGCTAGTGGCGCAGGTGGGGGTGTCGATGGACGGGAAGATGTTGAGCACCAAGGTCTGACCGGCGAAATCTCCCGAGGCGATCTTGCTGAATCCGGCACCTGTCACCGTGAACTGGGGCGCCTTGCTGCCCACTTCGGGAAGAGCGCCGTTGGTCTGGATTGAGTTGCCGCGGAGGGTGATTTCAGCCATGGCGGGTCACTATAGGAGCATGACGCCTGCTATTGACCTTCTCCGAATGCTCGGCATTGACCATGACATTGTCGAGTATCACCATGACCCGGCCCATGGCTCGTTTGGGATGGAAGCAGCAGAAGCCCTCGGGGTTGATGCCGACTCGATTTTCAAGACGTTGATGGTGACGCTCGACGATGACACTCACGCGATCGGGATCGTCCCCGTCGTCTGCAAACTTGATCTTCGGTCGATGGCCGCGGCGGCCGGTGCCAAGAAGGCGGCAATGACCGATCCCGACGAGGCCGAACGTCGCAGCGGCTATGTGATCGGCGGAATCAGCCCCTTCGGGCAGAAACGACCCTCCCCGACATTTCTCGACGAGTGGGCCCTGACCCATGAGCAGATCCATTGCAGCGGTGGACGCCGAGGTCTCGAGGTCGGACTGGCGCCCGATGACCTCGTGAGTGTTCTCGACGCCGCAGTTACCCCGATCGCGGTCTGGCCTCACTAAGGTCAACCAGCATGAGCCATCGCATCGAAATCACCTACTGCGTTCCTTGAGATTATTCGTCCCGCACCGTGAGTGCGGTCACCGATCTTCTCTCCAACTATCAGCACGTCATCGACGACCTTCGGCTCATCATGGGCTCCAAGGGTGTCTTCGACGTCACCGTTGACGGCGAAATGCTCTACTCGAAGCACGAAACCGGCCGCCACGCCGAAGATGGTGAAGTCCTCGCGCTCTTCACCGATCTGGTCGGCCCGATTGCACGCTACGGAGACGAGTGACAGACCCCCTCGACCTTGATGCCTTCCGCGAGAACGGTCATCGGCTGATCGATTGGATCGCCGACTATCTCGGCGGCCTCGAATCTCGCCCGGTCGTGGAACCGGTCTCCCCCGGCGATGTGCGGGCAAAACTCCCCGCCGCGGCACCCCGGACCGCTGAGCCGTTCAGCGCCATGCTGAGGGACCTCGACGAGATCGTCGTCCCGGGACTCGCCCATTGGCAGCATCCCGGTTGGTTCGGCTACTTCCCCGCCATGTCTTCCCCGCCTGCCATCCTTGGTGAGCTCGCCGCGGCCGGCATCGGTGTCCAAGGGATGCTGTGGTCGACGTCTCCTGCCGTCACCGAAATCGAGTCGCATGTGCTTGACTGGCTGGTCGACCTGACCGGCGTGCCGCAGGAGTGGAAGACGACTGGTCCTGGCGGTGGCGTCATCCAGATGAGTGCCTCGGATTCGACCCACACCGCTCTCGTGGTGGCCCGCGAGGAATGTCGCAAACGCACCGGCGCCGCGGCAGAACAGATGGTCGCTTATACGTCGAGCCAGACGCACTCGTCGCTCGAGAAGGGCGGCAACGTTGCCGGCTACGGCCACGTTCGTCTGCTTGACGTCGACGAGACGTTTTCGGCGCGGCCCGAATCTCTTCGTGCTGCGATCGAGGCCGACATCGCGACGGGGCTCACACCAGCCTTCGTCTGTGCCGCAGTCGGTACCACTGGCACAACTGCCGTCGATCCGGTCCGGGCCTTTGGCGAGATCGCGGCAGAGTTCGACTTGTGGTTCCACATCGACGCGGCCTATGCCGGCGCCGCCATGTTGTGCGAAGAGTTCCGTCATCACCAGGACGGACTCGAACTCGTCGACAGCTACACCTTCAATGCTCACAAGTGGCTGGCCACCAACTTCGACTGCTCAATCTTTTGGGTCGCTGATCGCACCCCGCTAATCCAGACGCTCAGCATCCTGCCTCCCTACCTGCGAAACGCGGCGAGCGAGTCCGGTTCGGTGATCGACTATCGCGACTGGCATGTACCCCTGGGGCGACGGTTCCGAGCACTGAAGCTCTGGTTCGTGTTGCGTTCGTTCGGTGTCGAAGGCCTACAAGCGTTGATTCGTTCCCATGTGGCAATGGCCAACGATTTCACCACCTGGGTCGAGGCTCATCCGAAGCTCAAACTGTTCGCACCGACAGAGTTCGGGCTCGTCTGCTTCACCCATGTCGACGGCAACGATGCCACTGGCGTACTGGCCGAGGGCCTCAACTCCGCCGGGACCGTGTATGTCACCCCGTCGATCATCGACGACAAGCGGTTCATCCGCGTGTCGATTGGGTCAACCTGGACCGAGACCCGCCATGTCGAAGGCTTGCGCGACCTGATCCAGTCGCTTCTGTAGCCGACGTCGAAGCGGTGTCGGTCGGTAAACTCAACGACTCGCCCGGTGCCAGTTCCTCGAGCCAGCCAAGACACCTTCGGGTAGGGCAGCGGGACCCCGCGTGATGGCGTCGAGTCCGCCGAACAGTTGTTTCCGAGCAGCTAGCTCTCGTCGCCGGCAACCGGCCGACCAAGCACCCCGGCCGCCTCGAGGTCATCGAGCGTTTCTGACGGGTAGCCGATCTCTTCGAGGATCTCGCGGCTGTGCTCGCCGATCCCGGGTGCGTGGCGATGCAGGCCGGCTGGGGTCGCCGAGAACCGTTCGGCCGGTGGGATGAATCGGTAGGAACCGACCAACGGATGTTCTTCCATCGGCAACTCGGCGACAAGCTCATCGAGCGTGGCCGCCCGGGTGGCGGGAATGCCGTTCGTCGTACAGAACTCAATCCATTCGTCGGTCGTGCGCTGAGGCAGGATAGCCGCGACATCGCCATAGAGCGATCCACTGTTCGCCATCCGGTTCGCCGTTGTGCGATACCGGTCATCGCCCAGCAGGTCCTCCCGGCCACCCGCCGCAAACAGAGCGTCGTAGTGACCACCGTTGTAGGGAAGGATGTTGATCCATCCATCGGCCGTCGGCTGTGGCCGCCGGGAAGGGGTCAGAATTCTCGTGTGCCCGGGCTCACCCGTCGGTGGTTCGGGGATTGCACCGGCACCGTGCTCGGTCAGAATAAAGGCGGTCATCACATCGATCATTGGGACCTCGATTCGCTGCCCCTGCCCGGTCATCGCCCGGTGGTACAGGGCGGCCAGTACACCGTTGGCGATCGACATGCCCGAAACCTTGTCTGCTACCAGGGTTGGGAGAAGGTTCGGCTCACTCCCGACCCGCAGGTAGAGGTCACTCACTCCGCTGGCTGACTGAATGATGTCGTCGTAGGCCGGGGCGTTTGCCTTGACGCTGTCGGCCCGATACCCCTGAGCGGCACAGAAAATGATGTCGGGCCGGACCTCGCGGACGGCGCCATAGTCGAGGCCGAGTCGACTCAGGGGGCCGGGGCGAAGGTTGGTCACCATCACGTCACAGGTAGCAGCCAGGTCGAGGCATGCGGCCCTCCCCTGCTCGGCTTTGAGATCAAGGACGATACTCCGCTTGTTTCGCATCAAATTCAGCGACGTTCCGGAGAAGTCGCGATCTGGACCCGAACCCATGCGTCGGTTGAGATCGCCATGGCGCGTCTCGATGGTGAGGACATCAGCACCGAGATCACCGAGCATCCTTGTTGACAGGGGCCCCATCACGACTGTCGTGATATCGAGCACCCGAATGCCGCCGAGTGGCCCTTCACCTGGTTCAACCATGCGCGACCCGCACGCTAAAGCGCTCCGGGCACTACCACGCCACGCTTCAACACCAGGCGGTGGTTCTCACTTCGAGCCGCCATGCGGATGTCGTCCGTTGGATCCCCGTCGACAACAAGGATGTCGGCCGCGTTGCCCTCGACAAGCCTGCCCTCGTTCTCAAGCGCAACGAGATCGGCGGCATTCGACGTGCCTGCGATCAGGGCATCGATGGCACTCATGCCTGCCTCGACCATGTACTCCAGCTCCCGGGCGTTCTCGCCGTGCATGCAGAACGGCACTCCGGCATCGGTGCCCATGGCGACCTTGCCACCGGCGTCGTAGAAGAGCTTCAGCGACACGGCGCTCCGACCGAGAACACGACCGAGCTTCGCCAGGACGAAGGGGGGCAATGAGGCTCGGAGCTCTTCATCGTTTTCGATCTTGTAGCCGGCGGCCAGCGTGGGAACGAGATACGTGCCTCGTTTCAACATCTCTTCGACGCATTCGTCGGTCATGAACATGCCGTGCTCGATGCTGTCGACACCGCCTCGGGTGGCATTGAGGATTCCCTCGGTTCCCTGGGCATGACTCGCCGTGCGCTTGTTGAACCGGTGAGCCTCGTGGATCCCCGATGAGATCTCTTCATACGTGAAGTGAGCGTCCTCCGGGTTGACACCCGGGGTCAGGACACCGCCGGTGGCCATCAACTTCACGAAGTCGGAGCCAGCATGGATCTGTTCGCGGACGGCCTTGACGACGTCATCGACACCATCGGCCACTCGGCCGATCCCGTTGCCATGACCACCGGTCATGCAGATCATCTTCCCGGCGGCACGAATGGTTGGACCCAGTTGGGCGCCGCTGTTGCAAGCGTCGCGGATCGCGAACTCCAGATAGTCCTTGCCGCCGCAGTCACGGATTGCGGTGATGCCGCCTGCCAGGGTTGCCTGGGCACGCTTCAGCCCGGACAGCACAAGGCTCCCGGGGTTCATCGCTTCTCTCATGGCTCGGGGGTCGCCTTCGCCACCGAGACAGAGATGGACATGGCAGTCGATCAGGCCCGGCATCACGGTGCCACCCTCGGTGTCAATCCTCTTCCCGCTGAAACTCTCAAACTCCGCAGCGGGAGCGATGCGGGTGATCACACCGCCATCGATCAGCACACCGGTCCCATCGCTCGGGGCATTGACCCCGTCGAATACTCGCCCACCCATCAGCAGCGTTTCCATCACAGCCCTCCCTATTGGATGCGGCGACACTACGTCAGAGCGATCGACGGAACGTCATGGAGTCGGGTCCGACTCGGCGGCAGGGCCGCTGTCATGAGCCACATAGAACCCGTACATCTAACTCAGCGCCACGGCATGGTCGCCTGCAATTTGTGTGAACGTCGAAACTAGAGGGGGATCACATGGCGACCGATACGGCGGATCCGGCGTTAGTCAAGAGCATCTACTCCCAGACGCGACGACGGCGCCACCCGTAGGCAGCGCCGTCGTCGTCCGAATCCCCCAATTCGGACAACAGCGACGACTCTAGAACGGATTTTCGGCTACCACACTCGCTGCGGCTGATCTACTACCCGGCGCCCGCGCATGGCGCCCGTCACGTCGGCGGGGAAATCGGGCCGCGTCGCCCTCTTGCTGGTTCCCAGCCCCCTGAACCTATGGGGCAACTCATCAGCCCAATCTGACCGGGTCTCGCGGGATCACTACACTCCCGCGATGGCAACACTCACCGCGCTGGAACGACGGGCCGCCTCAACTCCACTCGCTGAGATCCTCTCTATTCTCCACCGCGACGGTGGCCTGGTCATCGAGGGGATGTTCACTCGAGATCTGATCGACGCGATCCGGCTTGCCGCGGATCGACGAGCGAGCCTCGTCGCGCCAGGTTCGGCTACGCAGGGCCTTGGAGAGGACGGTGCGGCGTTTGTTGGCGCCAACACCATCCGCTTCTCATCACTCGGCAAACTGACGCCGGCGTACTTCGACATGCTGGACAATGAGTTGTTCGCGTCGATCGCTGACGCCGTCTTGCTCCCGACTTGCGGCTCGTATTGGGTCAACACCGCCCAAGTGATGTACATCGGCCCCGGCGAACCGGCCCAGGTGCTTCACCGCGACGGCAACAACTGGTGGGAGTTCGTCTCACGAACTTGGCCCAACTCACCCGAGGTTACGATCAGCGCAATGATCGGCCTCGACGACGTCACCGAGGAGATCGGTGCTACCCGTGTCGTGCCCGGCAGCCACCGTAGGCCTGAGCTCCAGCGGTTCGAGGACGACCTCGAGACGGTGCCGGCTGAACTCGGACCGGGGGATGCACTCGTCTATTCCGGGCAGGTCCTACACGGCGGCGGTGCCAATCAGACTGCTGATCGAACTCGCCGAGCCATGCACTTGTCGTTCGTGGCCGGCTGGCTGACACCGGAAGAGTCGAGCGCAATCGACTACACCACCGAGGAACTCGCCGAGCAGTCGCCGCGTGTGCAGCGGCTCCTCGGCCATCGCAGCTACGACCCACGTCCTCATCGCGGTGGCGGACTATGGCTCAAACAAGTGAAAGCAATCGAGGAGAACTGATGACCAGTTTCCGGCTCCGCCGTGATCGATGGGGCATTGCCCATGTGACCGCGGCCGACCGCACCGCCGCGTTCACCGCACAGGGCTACTGTGCCGCCGCCGATCGCATGTGGCAGATGGAATTCGATCGTCTGAAGGCGACCGGGCGCTGGTCCGAAGTCGTCGGCGCGTCCGGAGTACGTGAGGACACCTTCTTTCGTCGCATTGGGATCGAAGCCGCCGCTCGCCGCGATTGGGAGGACCTCTCCGACGACACGAAAGCTATGACCCTCGCATACGCCGCAGGCGTCAACCAATGGCTCAGCGCGAACGCCGACGAACTCCCCGCAGAGTTCGAACACCACCCCTTCGCTCCTGCGCCGTGGGAACCCTGGCATTGCAACGCCGTGTACAAGGTGCGCCATGTCTTTATGGGCACACTCATGAGGAAACTTTGGCGAGGGGCTGTTGCGCGGTCGGCGGGACCCGAACTCGCTCGCCGGATGCGAGGCGAGCCTGGTGCCGCCACCGCCATCGTGCCACCCAACGGACCGGCCGTCGATCTTCTCGAGGGTGCTGCGGAAGCCCTCGCTGCCTCCGCCGACGCGTTGGCCGGAATCCCCGATGTCGACGGCGCATCGAACAGCTGGGCAATCCACGGCTCACGCACCGCGTCCGGCAAGCCCTTGCTGGCCGGAGACCCACATCGTGGCATCGAGTTCCCGAACGTCTACTACCAGTTCCACATGGCATGCGACGAGTTCGATGTGATCGGTCTGTCGTTCCCGGGAGTACCCGGGTTCGCTCACTTCGGCCACAACGCCGATGTCGCCTGGTGCATCACCCACGCGATGGCCGATGACACCGACGTCTATGTCGAAACGGCGGACGCCGTCACCGGTCGACGCCATGAGGTGATTGCGGTCCGAGACGGCGAACCAGTCGAGATCACATGTGGGGCATCACCGCGCGGTCCGTTCATCCTTGGTGACATCGAGACCGGGCCGGTCCTGTGCACCAACTGGACTGGGCTCACCGCGGACACGACGCTCGAGTGTCTCCTTCCCATGCTTCTCGCGGGGAGTTGTGGCGAGCTGGAAGAGGCGGTTCGCGACTGGGTGATTCCGGCCAACAGCCTGCTCACTGCCGACACGGCGGGTGACATCTCCTACAAGGTCCGCGGACGGATCATCGAGCGTCCGCCGGCCAATCGATGGGCACCGGTTCCCGGCGATCGTGAACACTCGTGGGACGGACTCGAACCAGTCCCGTTCGATGATCTTCAACACTGGCGCAACCCCGAGCGTGGCTTCCTCGTCACCGCTAACAATCGGATCAGCGACCACGGTCCCTACATCTCGCTCGACTTCGCACCGCCATCTCGCCACGATCGAATCGTCGAACTACTCGGCGAGATCGGGAGCGCGACGGTCGATGACATGACGGTGATCCACTCAGATGTTCAGTCACTCTTCGCACCCGACGTCTGTCGGATCATCGCTGACCTTCAGCCCGCAACAGAACTCGGCCTCGCAGCGCGCGACATCGTTGCGGCATGGGATCATCGGTTGACCGCTGACAGCATCGGCTCCGTTGTCTATGCCGCATTTCGTCAGGCCTGGGCGACGGAGGTCGATCATCGCAGCGGTGCCCGTTCCCCTGAACTCGGCGAGGCCGGGTGGCCGCGGACACTGGACGCGTCGCGAATGCTGCTTGATGCCTCGACCAATCTGTTACTCACCGGCGGGTGGGATCTGCTCCCTGGGATCAAGACCGAGGATGAGTTGGGCGTGGTGTTGAGCGGGCTCCTCGACAACGCTGTCGCCGAGCTCGCCGCCACCATGGGCGATGACCTCACCCAATGGCGCTGGGGAGACCAACACGTCATGCTGAGCCCTCATCCGCTCGCTGCCGCACGACCCGAGGCCGCCGACCTCGCCCTCCCCGTCACCGGTGTGCCGGGCGACGGCGAGACCGTGCGCGCCGGCAGCGTCGCCACGATGTTCGGACTGCGGTCGTATTCGAGTTCAGTCGCCAGATACGTATTCGACATCGCTGACTGGGACAACTCCGGCTGGATCGTGCCACACGGCGTCAGCGGCGTGCGCGGCAGCGGGCACGATCTGGACCAGCGTGGGGCTTGGCTCGCCTGTGAACTGATCCCCATGGTGTACTCGGCCGACGCGGTCGACGATCACAGTGTCACCGATCTCACCATCGAGATCTAGCTTCTAGACGAGGCGGCCGCGCTGCTCCTTGAGCGTGGCACCAGCACCCCATTCGGCGCTCTCTAACGCGCGAAGAAAGGCGACCAAGTTTCGATCACGGATGCCTTCCAGCTCGCGGATCGTGTGCATTCCCGACTGTTCGTCTGACTGTTGCTCGATCGTATCGACCAGTTCGTCGGTCAGATCCGGGGTGTCCATCAGCTTGGAGTACGGCCATGACAAGGTCGGGCCGAACTGGGCGATGAAGTGGCCCATGCCACCTTCACCACCGGCGATTCGGTAGGTCTCGAACAGGCCCATCTGCGCCCACCGCAGACCAAATCCGTACCGGATCGAGTCGTCGATCTCTTCGGTGGTGGCAACGCCGTCGTTCACGAGCCAGAGGGCCTCGCGCCAGACGGCTTCCAGCAGCCGATCCGCGATGAATGCGTCAATCTCGACACGCACGTGCAAAGGCTTCATGGAGATTGAGGCGTAGGTGGCCATCGCCGTCTCAATTGCCTCAGCTGAGGTCAAGTCGCCGCCACAGACCTCGACCAGGGGCAACAGATAGACCGGGTTGAACGGGTGGCCGACGAGCATTCGCTCGGGGTTGACGATGCTCGGTTGCAGCACTGAGGGCTTGATACCCGATGTGGACGAGGCGATCACGGTGTCCGGCGGGCACGCCGCAGCGATCGCTTCAAGAATCGAGATCTTGATATCGGGGTCCTCTGGTGCACTCTCCTGAACGTGCATGGCACCGGTGACCGCTCCGGCGATCGAGTCACAGAACGTGATGGCGCCTTCGACCGGCTCGGGAAGACCGAGGCCTGCCCATGCGGCACGGGCGTTGTCGAGGACTTCGCCCATGATCCGCTCTGCGTGCGGCGACGGATCACTGATCTTCACATCGATGCCATGGAGGACGAATCGCGCTGCCCAAGCAGCGCCGATGACGCCGGCGCCGACGATCGCAGCGTGCTCAGCCATGCTTGGTGAGGTTCAGCTGCGCACGGACCTCGTCGGGACCCATGATGTTGAAGTTCATCGCTTCGAGGATGACCGTGGCCCGCTCGACCAGATCGGCGTTGGTGGCCTTCACACCCTTTTGCAGATAGAGGTTGTCTTCCAAGCCCACCCGAATGTTGGCACCCACCACCGCCGCGGCGGCAACGTATTCGATCTGACGACGGCCGATCGAGAAGGCCGAATAGTTCCAGTGGTCCGGCACATTATTAACCATCGCCATCAGGGTGTTCATGTCGTCGGGGGCACCCCACGGCACACCCATGCAGAGTTGAGCGTTCATGGTCTTGCCTTCGTAGAGGCCACGCTTCTCCTGCTCCTTGGCGTACCAAAGGTGGCCGGTGTCGAAGCATTCGAGTTCGGGCTGCACGTCGATGGCCTGGAACTGGCGGGCAATCTCGTCGAGCTGGCTCGTCGAGTTGGTCATGATGTAGTCGCCCTCGCCGAAGTTCATGGTGCCCATGTCGATGGTGGCGATCTCGGGCATGCACTCGACGATGTGAGCCATGCGCTCAGTGGCGCCGGCCATGTCGGTACCGGCCTCGTTCAGCGGCAGTGGGTTCTCCACGCCGCCGAGAGTGATATCTGCGCCGGTGCCGCCGGTGAGATTGAGCACGACATCGGTGTCGCTCTCACGAATGCAATCGGTGAGTTCCTTGTAGAGATCTACATCGCGGCTCTGCACACCGGTCTCGATATCGCGCACGTGACAGTGCACGACCGCGGCACCCGCCTTGGCCGCATCGATCGCAGAGTTGGCGATCTGTTCGGGTGTGACAGGAACGTGCACCGATTTGCTGACGGTGTCGCCCCCGCCCGTTACGGCGCATGTGATGAAGACGCTGGTCATTTGTATTTCCCTTCTATGGCGAGGAGTTCGTGCTCAGCACGACTTCGTCGTCGGATGTCATGTGAGTTTTCGGGAGAGCACTCGCAGGCGCGAGTACACCTCGTCGTGATCGATGTACGTGCCGTGGAGTTCGCGTTGTCCACCTTCGACGTCGATGCTGCCACGTCCGTGAAGTAGACGCCGGTTATCAAAGGCAACCAGGTCACCGGGCCGGAATGGATAACGAATCTGAAACTCGTCGCTGCCGGCAAGTTGCGAGAATTCTCGAAGGGCGGCGTATGCCTCGGGCACGTCGACGTCGTCCATATCGGGAAAGGCGCGAACAGGATGGAAGGCTCGAAGTGTGAGCGGCATACCCGGCGCGCCATAGTCGATCAGCGGACCCGACCATCGATGGTCATGCTCAGGCGAACGATTGAAGAAAACCCAATTGGCGCGGGCCAACACGTCATGGACGTCGGGGCGGTGCTCGCGCAAGTGACGGACGACCGCATAGCCATCGGCCATCGTGGAGAACCCAGCCGAGCAGGTGTTGACCAGGCAGTGCAGTAGTTGGAACCCGGGCGGTGTCTCACGGGTCGGCAGGTCCGTGTGGGGTGGCAACGGGAGCGTCGTGTTGGCAGTAGACGTCGGCTTGACATCGACGGTGACCGGCCAGGTGACACCAAAGTTCGTGTCACGCAATGCACCGACCCGGCGGCCAAGTGCGGGGAGGACATCCCTCGTGGTCTCCAGCCCCTCCAAGCGAGCAAGCCCGTAGCCCACGAGCACTTCCAGGAATTCATGCAGCGCAACATCGTCGGCTAGGACCGCAGCACCGTCGAACGTGACGGGCTCGGTGAGGTCAGCGGATGTCCACTCAACCGACTCGGGCATGACCGAGTCGGGCCGATGGCGCTGATCGGCGACGTGTCTCAGCCAACCGGAGTGATAGCGGGCCACCGAGCCATCGGCCCAGACCGCCTCTAGGTCTCCATCGTCGGCCACCGCAACGCCGGTGAGGACGGACGGATCGGGGAACAGAGCCGGGTCGATCTTGCTCTCGCGAGTGCGTTCTTCGATGGTGACGTCGCCCATCTGGTTCTCGAAGAGCCAGAGGGCATGAGCGCGCAACACGACACCGTCGGGCCAGTTGATCACCGCGGACTCGTTTTCGATGCCGACTCGGGCCAAGGGCCGTTCGACATACTCGTAAAAGTCGGGTGTCCTACTCAGTGGGACGTCCTGCATAGTAGGATAAGCGTATGCCTCAGGAAACCCCGACGTCAACAGTTTCTGGACCCGTTGAACGGGCATTTTCCGTTCTGCAGACAGTCGCGGCAGCCAGCGTGCCCGTAGGCGTGCGCGAGCTGGGTCGATTGACCGGATTACCTCGCTCCACGGCTGCTCGTTTGGCGGCTCAACTGGTCGACCTCGGCATGCTCACCCGCACCACTGGTGGGGAGCTGACGACTGGTCCTGCGGTCGCCACCCTGCAATCCAGCGATGGGGAGATCCGTGTCGGACTCGAGGATCGCCTTCGACCGCTACTGCTCGAACTTGTCGACCAGTTCGGAGAGAGCGCGGCGCTCACCGTCGACACGCCGGCCGGAGCGCACTACCTCGCTCAGATCCCCGGACCATCAGCGGTTCAGGTACCCGACAGCTCCGGTGCGAGCATTCCTTTCCATGCGGTGGCACCCGGATTGGTCTTGATGGCGGCCTGGTCCGATGTGCGCCTCAGCCGCTACCTGAACGAACCTCTCGAGGCGGCTACTCCCCACACGGTGATCGACCCGACCAAGATCCGGGGTCAGCTTGCCACTATCCAGTCAGACGGGTTCGCCTGGGCTGATCAGCAACTCGACCTCGAAGTGAACGGTGTTGGTGTCCCCGTCGTCGACGCTGCGGGCGCCGTCGTAGCCGCCATCAGCCTCTACGGCCCGGCCTATCGTCTCAACCCGACCACCGCCCCGGACCTCGGCGCCCAACTTGCCACCGTCGTCGCGACTGCCACTGCCATCGCTCTGGGGTGAGTTACCCCGCTAGCGACCATCGTGGTAGTAGTCCTTGGCCCACACCGCGAGTGGGTCTTCACCATGGCCGGGCATCCGCCAGGTGCGAACCTCGGATTCGGCAAGTACGAGGCGATACAGCGCCCGAGGTTCGGCAATCGTGTCGCCGATGTAGGCCTCGGCAAACTCCTGCGGCGTGTAGCGGCCGGCGATTCGTCGGTAGCGGTCTCTCCAGACATCGTCGTCTCCGAGGTCATGCACGAGTTCGGCCCGACCGCGTGCCACAACCTTGCGCATACGTCCGGTCGACTCGTCGATGGTGGCGCACACGGCTGCGTCAACCCGCAGGTCGGCCAGCCAGGCTGACTTTGCTCTGGGCGTAAACCACAGAGCACCTTCGTCGTGGACAAACCAGATGGGCATTACACGCGGCAATCCGTCAACCCCGTTCGTACCGAGCCGCATCAGATGCCCGCGCTCATCGAGAAACGTCACCGTTTCTTCGTGGGTCAATCCCGGCATCGTTTACATCAAGTCAACGAGATTGAGTTGATCGACGGCCCGCGCGAACCTGGTGTTCATATTGTCGATCAACTGGAACTGGCGCTCATCGTTGAGGTCCATTCCGCGTGACGCGATCACCGGATAGGCCAAGCAGAACAGGGCGGCCTCTCGGTACCGGTCCCAGAGATCCTCGGTCTGTGCCTCAGGAACGCCACTGGTGATCAGCCCGGCCCTATACCGTTCGAAAAGGTCGGCCTCGTGCTCCCCCGCCATGCTGGGATCAAGGCTTTGCGTGATCATGTAGGCAAGGTCGTACGCGCCTGAGCCTTGACCCGTCAGCTGGAAGTCGAGCAGTACCACGTTGCCCTCGGCATCGAACAAAAGGTTGTCGGCTCGGTAGTCCCCATGACACATCGTGTTGTGCCCGCCGTTGATGCTGGCCAGGAGGCCCGGCATCCGCGCCGACCAGCCGGGGCCAACCTGAAGAATCGATGGAGCGAGCTTCATCTCAGCATTGAGCTTCTCCCACCCTTCGGCGAACACGACCGGCAGAACTGCCGGGTAAATCGGATCGGTGAGCGCCACGATCGATCCGCTCTCAACGAGATCATCACAGTCGTTCCACCAGGTCGCGTGCCAGCGGGCCAACTCATCAATGGCCCGCTGAGAATCCGCCAGGGTCATACCCTCGTTCTGATCGACGATCCGAAGATCGCCCATGTCCTCCATGACCTGGACGAACTGGCTGGTCTCTTCATCGACGTCGCCGTAGTACGAGGCCGGCACACGGATCGGCGACTTTGTTGCCAACTCCTTGAAGAATCTGACCTCGCGGATGTACATCCGTAGCATTGTCGAGGTGAACACCGCCTCCTCGGCGAGGGCCGGCAACTTCACCACGACGGAGTCCGGGCCGCCACCCGACAACGTCGCCCGATAGACGGCGCTGGACACGCCGATGCCCTCACCGATTTGAGCGACCGATACATCGCCGACGTCGACATCCATGGCTTGTGAAAGCCAACCGGCGGTGACCTCGTCGATCGTGGACGGGATAGGAAGATTCATGCGTTACGCCTCGTCGCTCAGTAGGTGAATCAGGGTTGATGTGTCCCAGCGGCCATGACCTTGGGCCTGCAGCCGTGCATAGAACTGATCGATCATCGCGGTTAACGGCAGTGACGCGCCAACCCGTCCTGCCTCCTCCATGGCGATGCGGAGATCCTTGCGCATCCAGTCGAGGGCAAAGCCATAATCGAACTTGCCCGCCGCCATCGTCTCGGCCCGGTTCTCCATCTGCCACGAACCCGCCGCTCCCTTGGAGATCGTGGCGACCACCTGGCCCACATCGAGGCCCGCGCTCTTGGCAAAGTTCACCGCCTCGCTCAGCCCTTGCAACAGACCCGCTATGGCGATCTGATTGACCATCTTGGTGAGTTGACCCGAACCCGGCCCCCCGAGGAGGTTGCAGGCTCGCGAATAGGCATCAATCACCGGCGCAGCCCGATCGAAATCCGCTTGACCACCACCGCACATCACCGTGAGAACGCCATTCTCGGCGCCGGCTTGGCCACCGGAGATCGGCGCATCGACAAAGCCCACATCTTGCCCCGACGCTGCTGCATGAACAGCCCGTGCCACATCGGCGGAAGCGGTGGTGTGGTCTACGAGCACAGTGCCCTTCGCCATCGACTCGAGCACGCCGCTCTCGCCGGTCGTGACGGCCAGCACATCGGGGTCATCACCCACGCAGAGAAACACGAACTCGGCGTCAGCGGCCGCGCCCGCAGGTGTTTCGGCAGCTGTGCCGCCATGCTCGGCCACCCAGTCGGCCGCTCGAGATGCGGTGCGATTGTAGACGGTGACCTCGTGACCGGCAGCGACCAGATGCCCGGCCATGGGGTATCCCATGACACCGAGACCAATGAATGCACATGTCGTCATAGCCCGCCACGATGGCACAGTTCGGACACCGGCGTCAGCACGGTCGGTGGTGCTGGTCGACACGGGCGCGATGTCGATGGTCGGGTCTGTCAGGCGGGCACGATTTTCAGGGTTTCGCCGGCAAGGTTGAATACGTAGAGTTCGCCGGCGAGGTCCTGAGCGAAGCCGGTGAGTTGCCCGGTAAAGATTCCCAGGGTGCGGGTGGCGACAACCTCACCATCGATCTGGGTCATGGCGCGGACCTGACCGTCGCAATAGTCGCCGTAGATGAACGCGCCTCGCAGGTCAGGGATGGCGGTTCCTCGATAGACGATGCCGGCCACGATGGCGCAGCGACCATCGTCATGGTTGTAGAACGACAAAGGCGCAACATGATCGGGCGGGGTCGCGCCGCGCTGGATCGGCCCTTCGAGCCGTGCCCATCCAAAGTTCGCACCGACCACTCCTGCTTCGACATAGTTGATCTCTTCAACCACGTACTGGCCGACATCGCCGGTGTAGAAGTCGCCGGTGGCCCGGTCGAAGGAGAACCGCCACGGGTTTCGCAATCCGTAGGCCCAAACCTCCCCGGCGGCACCGTCGACGGTTACGAAGGGGTTGTCGTCGGGGATGAGGTATGCCGGCTCGGAGCCGGGCTGCGGGTCGATGCGAAGGATTTTGCCAAAGAGCGAGCTGAGTCGCTGGGCCCGATCTTCTGGGTCGTTGGCTGGTCCTCCATCTCCGAGCGCAACATAGAGATAACCGTCGGGGCCGAATTCGATATGGCCACCGTTATGAATGATCTCGGGCTGTTCCAGGGCCAGGATCACCTGACCGGATTGGGCATCGGGGAGACCGTCCTCGTCGACCGGGTAGGCCACGATGCGGGTGTCGTCGTCGGCGTTGGTGTAGCTGACATAGAGGTTCTCGGCCGACGGGTCGTAGGTGATAGACAGCACTCCGCTCTCACCGGCCAAGGAAAGGTCATCGCCGAAATCGATCTGGGTACGTCCCACTCGTCCGTTGGTAAAATCAACCACCGCCCCGGTCCGTTGGGCGAGCAGAACCGTGCCGCTGGTGGGATGAAAGGCCAAGGCAATGGCCTGCTCAACGATGACGAGTGGCTGGCCGGTGACGTTGATTGAGTCGAGGACGGTCTGGTCAGGGCCAAGCACAGCCGGGGGCACGGTGGTGGTCGGCGCTGACGCCTCCTGCTCGTCTGGAGCGGCCTCTTCTTCGTCTGGATCGGTGGGCTCTGGTTCGTTGGCTGGTGCCGCGTCGACGTCGGGTTGACTCGGTTCTGAGGGTTCCGTAGCCGTCGTCTCGTCCGAGGCTGCGACGGTGTCGGGAGTCGAGAACACTGTTTCGACCGGATCATCACCACCACAACCGGCGAAAAGGAAGCATGCAACGATCAGGACGGACAGTAGGCGCACTGGTCAACGGTAGCGGTCGGAACGGGCCAGTCAATCGTGTCGGCACTGATTCAACCAGTCGATCACCAGGTGCGGACCCGGAGGGACGCCAAACCGGACTCATTGACGCGCACAACGACGAGGGATCGTCTGCGGTGTCCCACGAGGCAGTCAAGTAACCTCTCGACATGCAACCTGTCGCGTTGACCGTGTGGTCCGACTTCCTTTGACCGTGGTGTTACGTCGGCACGGTTCGTGTCGAAAAGCTGGCGAAGACGTTCGGTGACAAGATCGAGATCGAGTGGAAATCGTTCCTTCTGCGCACTGAGCCGAAGGTATCGGATCAGGCCAAGTTCGTGAAGTACACCGAGTCGTGGCTACGACCGGCGGCAACGGAGCCTGACGCCAAGTTCCAGGTATGGGCAACCGACAATCCGGGCCCGACAAGCAGCATTCCGGCGCAGGTTGCCGCCAAGGTGATGGATGGGTTCGCTCCCGAGTCGGCCGACGCGTTTCACTGGCGACTGCTGGAGGCCTACTTCTCTGAGAACCGCACGATCTCGGACTGGTCAGTGCTCGGCGACCTGGCCGCAGAGGTCGGCGTCGACCGATCCGGTTTCCTCGCCATGGTCAACGAGCAACAACAGGTCGCTGCTCAAATGGTGATCGACGAGCACAATTCGGCGATCGAAAACGGCGTCACCGCCGTGCCGACGATCGTGCTCGATAACGCGCTACCGATCCCAGGAGCACAAGAACTCGAGTCCTACGAGATCTGGATCAACAAACTGCTCGCGAAGCGCGAACCGTAGGCAGTCCACGGCACGCTCAGCCAGATCGCTTCTGAGGGTTAGCGGTCCGAGTTTGCGCCGCAATGAGCGGCGTGATTGATGCTGCTCCTTCGGCCCGTAGGAGTTGGGCGAGATGCCCAAGCGTTGTGCCGGTGAGCACCACATCGTCGAGCAGCACAATATTGCGCCCGACGGCACTCGGATCTACGACATAACCAGCGGATGCGGCCATCGCCTCCCGTTCGGCCACCGGTGTATCTCGAAGTCGCTCGGTGGCGAACCGTCGCTCAATCAGGTCGAGTACAAGGGGCACCTCCAGCGCAGTTGCCACCGCAGCCGCAAGCGTGGCTGCGAGATAGTCCGGTCTGGCCGGGTTTGGCGGTACTGCAGTGACGACGGGATCGTCAGGAAGCGTCAGCGTGGCCGCCCACTCCCCCATCAGGCACGCCAAATCCAGCGCAGCCTGGCCATCGCCATGGTCTTTGCACGCGGCCACGAGTTGGCCAACCGCAGAGCGCACACCATCGTCGTCCCAGTATTGGGCGTAGACCAACATCGTCGTCACCCTTCCACACCGTCCGCGCCGCCTTGCGCCACCCATTTATCGAGTGCAAACTTTTGCACGCAAAACTGCGCTCAAAGGGTTGCATTCTCTATTGTGCTAACTATAGTAAGCAGTGCAGTAAGCACTTCCCCCACCCTCTTTCTCACGGAGATCCACATGTCCGCAGTCATCGATCAGGTCAAGGCCGCAGCGCTCACCGGCGCCGGTATCAACCTTCTCGTCACCGACGCCATCATCGGCCGCGAAGTTCCCGCCCCCAAGTTCGCTGAGGCCTACATCGCCTCCGCTCGTGAGCAGGGAAACGAAGCCCTCACCGGCTTCCGCGGCCGCATCGAAGCCCCCACTCTCAAGGCCATCGGCCGTTTCCCCGAGCCAATCGCTGACGCGATGATCACCGGTCGCACCGCCGCCTGGGACCGCCTCGGCATCGACGCCCCAACTCCGAAGAAGGCCACCGCCAAGACGGCCACCCCCAAGGCCACGGACGAAAAGAAGAACGACGCCAAGGCGTGATTTCCAGAATCCCCCCCACCACGACCGGGCTGCCCACAGGGCGGCCCGGTCGTGGCGCGTCCGAGACCATGTTCACTTTCAGAAGTATCGTGCTGTGATGCCCCCCGATCCCCGAGACGCATGGCGCGAACTCGGCAACCACATCCGTGAGCAACGCCGCCAGGCCGAGTTGAGCGTTCGCAAACTCGCCGATATGGCCGGGGTGTCAAATCCGTATCTCAGCCAGATCGAACGCGGCCTAAAGCGGCCGAGCGCGGAGATACTCCAGCAACTCGCCCGCGCCCTCGAGGTGTCCGCCGAGTCACTGTATGTTCGCGCCGGCATCCTCGACGAAGAGTCCAGGTCTGACCTGGTCGCCACAATTCGAGCACAAAGCGAACTCAGCACCGATCAAAAGCAAGTGCTGATCCGGGTTTACGAGTCCTTCGTCGCTGAGAACTCCGACAACTGACACCTAGCAGATCTCATCGGTCGGTCACTCACGAACCTGTTGCGGTGCTCACCCCCCGATAGCCTCCGCCGATGAGCGACGCCACCCCCACAGCCGATACCGGCGAGTCCGTGGACAGGCTCGGGATGGCCGGTGCCTTGGTCGCAGTGACTGCGTGGGGGCTCTCCGGGGTGATCTCGAAGCACATCGATATGGGTGGCATTGCGATCGCCGCATACCGATTCGTCGCCTACTTCTTGGCGCTGAGCATATTCATGCACCTGCGCGGAACCCGGATCACGGTTCGCATGCTGCGACTGTCGCTATGGGGCGGACTCGCACTCGGTGTCGACGTCGCCCTGTTCTTTTCGGCGGTGAAGAACACGTCGGTGGCGAACGCCACAATCATCGGGGCCCTTCAGCCGGTCTTGGTGGCCATCGTTGCGCACCGATTCTTCGGCGAACGCATCCGTCCTCGCGACATGGGGTTCGGGGCCATCGCCCTCGTCGGCGTCGTAGTCGTCGTTCTCAATGCGGCAGATTCCACCAAAACCGACATCAGCGGCGACGTTCTTGCGGTCGGTGCACTCTTTGCCTGGGCCGCCTATTTCATCTTCTCCAAGCTCGCCAAGGGCAAGTTGACAGGGAACGAATACACGATTGGCAGTGCGTTCTGGGTCGGAGTAACCAACGTGCCTCTCGCGTTTGCCTTTGGTCAAGATATGAGTTGGCCCAGCGCCGAGTCCTGGTTGTGGTTACTGATCCTTGCCTTTGGTGCCGGGATCATGGGGCACTCGATCATGAACTGGGCGATCCAACAGATCCCGTTGTGGGTTGGTTCCACCTTCACGCTCTTGATCCCAACGATCGCAGCCTTCTCCGCCTGGATATTTCTCGGCGAACAACTCACCGCCACCCAGATGGTCGCGATGGCGGTGGTCGTGCTTGCTCTCGGGGGTGTTGTCGCCGGTCAAACGAGCGTCGGGAATCGACCGAGGCCCCTTCGACGGTGAACAATGGCCGCCGAGAAGCTTTGCCCATGGAGGGAACGTCATGACGCCGGACGAGTACCAAAGCTACGACGCCACCGGGCTAGCCCACCTCGTGCAATCCGGTGAAATAAGCTCTCTGACTTTGATCGAGTGTGCGATCACTGAGATCGAGACACACAATCCCGCCATCAACGCGGTGATCGCCACGCGCTACGACGAGGCCCGCGCCGAAGCCGCCGACCTTGGCGATGGCGCCCTCGGGATTCCCTGGTTAGTCAAGGACTTCAATACCGATATCGCCGGTTTACCGACGCGCGGCGGCAGCAGAGTCCTGGCCGACGCTCCGCCTGTGGCAGCTGACAGCGTGCTTATTGAGCGCTACAAGTCGGCCGGCATGGTGATACTCGGCAAGACAAACACGCCGGAGTTCGGGATGAACGTTGATACGACCCCATCTCTGTTCGGCCCCACCCACAACCCTCACGATCTGACCCGCAGCGCCGGCGGCTCCAGTGGTGGGAGTGCAGCCGCGGTTGCGTCTGGGATGCTCCCCGCCTGTCACGCCACCGACAGCGGCGGCTCTATTCGCATCCCCGCCTCGAATTGTGGACTCTTTGGCATCAAGCCGACCAGAGGACGGGTGCCGCTTGGCAACAACGGCTCGGAAGGGTTGGCCGGGTTGAGCACCGGAAACGCAGTGAGTCATTCTGTGCGCGATTCTGCTCTGGCCCTTGATGTCGCCTCTGGTCCACTGACGACCGATATCTACTTCGCCCCCGCCGGACCACCGTCATACGTCGGTGTACTCGACCAGCCCCTGCGGCCGCTTCGCATCGGACGGTGGGTCCAAGGACTGGCGGGCGAAACCGTACACGCCGACAACATTGCCGCCGTCGACGCAGCCGGCGAACTGATGGAGTCGCTGGGCAACGAGGTTGTCGACCTCGCTCCACCCGTGGACGGACACGGGCTTCGCAATGCGCTCGACTGCCTGTTCAGCGTCAACATGAAGGCGATTGTGGAGACGCTGCGTTCAACGATGCCCCACATGCCAGTCGACGAACTTCTCGAACCGGCCACGGTGGCCTGTGCCAATGAGGCCGACCGATTCAGCGCCGTCGACTATGTGAATGCTCAAGCCTTTGGTCGAGCCGCCACAGCCGCATTGGCGACCTACTTCGCCGGCATCGACGTGGTCTTGTCGCCAACCCTCGCCAACCCGCCGCTTCCATTGGGCGAACTCGATCCCCGGGTTCCCGACTGGCAGGGATTCTTCGCTCGAATGCTCGATGAGATCCCGTTCACCGCTCTGTTCAACCTCACCGGCGGCCCAGCCGCCACGATGCCACTCGGCTCGTCAACGCAAGGACTGCCTATCGGGGTCCAGATCGGCGGACCACTCGGCAGCGAGGCACTACTGCTCCAGTTGGCTCGCTCGGTCGAGATCGCCGCTCCATGGCACAACCGAACGTGAACGCGCCGCTGGGGGTCGACGTCGACATTTGGCTGGGGTTCAGCGAAACAACCCTCGGTGGGAGCGCGGCCGGTGTCGTGTTTGACGGCGCAAGCTTGACCACCGCTCAAATGCAGGCCATCGCCGCCGGGGTCGGAGCGCCCGCGACATGCTTCGTTCACGCGGTCATGCCGGACCGGATCGAGGTACGGTTCTTCTCCACGCTGACGGAGTACGGGATGTGTGGCCACGGCACGATCGCCGTGCTGACCGCTCTGATCGATGCTGGACGAATCGAGTGCGGACCCGAGCCGCGCACGATCGATCTCGTGACGCCGACCAGCCAAGCCGCGACGACCATTCACAAGCGCGTCGATGGCCGCCCCGAGGTGATGCTCACCCTGGAGCCGGCACCATTCCAGTCGACTTCGATCTCCGCCGACGAACTCGCTGCTGCCCTTGGCACATCGCCGGATGTGTTTCACACCATCCCGATTGAGGAGAGCCCATCCGACTTCGTTCACCTTCTGGTTGCCACCACGGGGCTCGATGCATTGTCGTCGATGGTTCCAGACTTCGAAGCGCTCGGTTCTCTCTGCCGGGCCCACGGCGTTCACACGGTCGCCGCCTACTCACCAGTGGCAGGCGCTGCGGCCAACACCATCCGGGTGCGCGACTTCTGCCCAGCCACCGGCACCAACGAGGCCCCAGCCACCGGCACAACCAACCGTGCCGTATCCGGCCACCTTGTCCGCCACAAGCTCTGTGGGCTTGGCGGGGACGGGACAAGCACGGTGCGAGCCGAGCAAGGCGTGGAGATGGGGCGACCAAGTCTTGTGACCACGTCGATGACGGTCACAAACGGCGCCGTTACCCACATCGCGGTTGGTGGCGTCGCCACACTCTTACAACGCGCAGGTGCTGAATCCGTCTGAATCTCGACAAACGAGACGACTCCTCAGATGGCGACGCCGCGACTCCACGCCTCATAGAGGGAGGTGTATTCGCCGCCCGCGGAAACGAGCTCCTCATGGGTGCCGGTCTCGACGATGCGGCCATCACCAAACACCACGACCAGGTCGGCTCGCTCCGCGGTTGAGAGTCGATGAGCAACCGTGACTGTGGTGCGTCCCTGCTTGAGCCGGTCAAGGGCTTCGGTCATCGCACGCTCGGTCGCGGGGTCAAGCGACGAGGTTGCCTCGTCGAGGATCAACACGCCTGGATCAGCGAGCGCGGCGCGCACCACGGCCACCAGTTGACGTTCACCCACCGACAGGCCGTCGCCGCCGGGTCCAATCTCGGTGTCGAGGCCGCCGGGCAATGACTCCACCCACACAGTCAGTCCAAGGTCGGCGATCGCGGTGACGATTTCGGCGTCGGTTGCGTCGTCACGACCCATCCGGATGTTTTCCCGAACCGGCATGGCGAAGAGGAAACCGTCCTGAGGCACCATGCGAACCGCCGCCCGGCGATCGCTTTCAGACAAATGGCGCACATCAACACCGCCGAGCGCAACCGAACCCTGATCGGGGTCGGCGAGGCGACAGAGCAAGCGGGCGAGCGTGGTCTTGCCAGAGCCCGTGGCTCCAACAACCGCGACCGCCGTTCCAGATCGAACGTGGAGCGACACATCATGGAGGACGGCATGATCGTTGTAGGCGAACGACACATGATCGACGTCGATCTCAAGTGGGCCGTCATGGATCGGGAGTGGATTCTCCGCTGGCGGTATGGCTTGAGGGCGCGTGGCCAACTCGATGGTCCGCTGCCATCCCGCGAGCGCCATCGTCGTGTCGTCGATGACTTCGGTCAACTCGGCGATCGGCGTGAGGATGATCTGCACGAGGAAGAGGATCGCCACCGTGGTGCCGAGGCTCGGGCCGTCGGCTCCGAGCCAGACCGCGGTGAGAACCACCGCAGAGATAGCAATAGTGCCAAAGATGTCAGAGACGGTGAACAGCACCGCCATCACTCGGTTGGCGCGGAGATGGCTGGCGTAGAGACTGTCGACGTCATCCTCGAGTTGGCGCGAAGCCGCCCCGTACTGACCAAAAGCTCGGATCACCTCTCCACCAGCGATCGTCTCGTTGGCGTCGCTCAAAAGATCAGCCGTGCGGTTGCGGACAACGGTGACGCGCTGCTGGCGTGCCCGCTGCATCTTCAAAAGAATCGGCACCATCAACGCAAGCGAAATCACTGCTACACCGGCGAGTTGCCAGGAGTAGACAAACATGGCGAGCGATGCAGTGACCGCGATGCTGATGTTGACCAACCAGGCGTACGCGCCCCAGTCGACGAACCGGGTCAGAGCTTCGATATCGCCGGTGGTTCGGCTGACGAGATCGCCTTGACGTTCGGTGGCGTGCTCGGCGAGCGAAAGGTCAACGGCGCGACGCAGCACGACCCGTCGGAGTCGCGACAGCGCGTGCTCGCTGGTCCGAATCAGCACGAACTGGCTGAACACGGAGAGCACGACAACACCGACCACTACAGCTGTCGTGATCAATGCCAGCGTTGTGAGTTCGCCACGGTCGTAGGTCGCTGCCTCCAGAAGATCACCATCAATGAGGCGCTGAAACAGGACAGGGATGGCGATGCGGCCAAGGCTGAGAAGCACACCCGTGGCAAGGAGTAATCGGATGACTGGACGGAACTCGGGATTGAGCGAAAGCCCCGCTCGCAGAATCGCCAATGCGGTTACCTCGGAGCCGTCTTGAAATGGCGCGCCATCACTCGTCGAATCGTTCACAGCACCGCCCCTCGTTCGTAGGCCGCCACCAGGTCGCGATACTCGGAATTGGCGAGCAGCGTCTCATGATCGCCGGTTTCGACCACGCGACCGCCAGCGATCAGCGCCACCCGGTCGGCGGCGGCCATCGCGGCCACACGATGGGTGACCATCACGACGGTTGTGTCCAGTTCCGCAAGGCCGGCGAGGATCTCCTCTTCACGAACCGGATCCACCGCCGAGGTCGCATCGTCGAGCAGGACCAAGCCAGGGTCACCGGCCAGGGCCCGAGCGAGAGCGATGCGCTGACGCTGACCGCCCGACACCGCGACGCCACGTTCACCCACAACGGTGTCGAATCCGTCAGGCAAGATGTCGGCGAGATCGGCGCCACCGGCCAATCCGAGCGCTCGGTCGATGTCGTCGTCGCTCAGACCGCGCCCGTAGTCGACATTGCTGCGGACTGTGCCGGTGAACAACACGGCATTCTGAGCAGCGACCGTTATCCGGTCGCGTAGATCGGGATCGGCGACACTCTCCGCTGGAATCTGACCATAGGTAATCCTCCCTGCGTCAATCGGGCGAAGGCGAGCGAGCACATCGAGCGCCGTTGACTTGCCACCCCCTGTAGGGCCGACCAAGGCGAGGGTTTCGCCGGCGGCGATCGCCAGAGTCAGCCCCTCGACACGGGGGCGATGAATCTCACCAACGCGTATATCGCTGAGCTGAGCAGCGATCGGGCCCGCTGGAAGCGGCTGAGGGTCGACGGGCTGAGCCCGAAGCGGGTCATCGGGTTCGTGCAGGATTGCATCGACGCGGCGCCGCCCAACCACCGAGATCGGCAGGTCAGTCAAGAAAAACCCGATCACCTGGATGGGGAACGCCAGCACACCAAAAAGAGCAACCGCTTGCACAAGATCACCCGGCTCGAGGATGCCGCTGGCCACCCGGCTAGCACCCACGACAACAATCAGAATCATGGCGAGCTGCGGGATCATCGAAAACGAGGTATCGATGCCCATCTTCAAGACCCCGACGTGAACTCGGCTCACACGGTGGGTATCAACGATTCCGGCGAAGCGCTCGAGTTCGGCATCTTCTCGGCCAAGGGTCTTGATGACTTGGGTGCCGGCAATGATCTCCGTCGTCGCCGCAGTGACCGCAGCGTTCGCCTCGCGCTCAACAGTCGTCGGCTTCTCCAGCAGAATCGCCGTTGCCCAACTCGCCCCGACCACGATCGGCAGCACGCCGACGGTCGCAAACATCAAGGGGAGGTCAATGGCGGCCAACCCCGTGATCGCAAAGATCAACATGCTCAGTACACCGATTGTGAATGGTGCCGGGTGCATCACGTCGACGGCCGACTCGGAGTCAGCGTCGATATTGGCCAGCATCGTTCCCGGCGCTCTGCTTCGAAGGCGTGCGAGCGGCATCTCCACCAGCCGCACTGCCATTTCGCGCTGAAGATCCATCCGGCATCGGGCGGTGGTCATTCCCGCGTAGTACCGGCGAGCGACAACGCCAACGGTGCGGACCACCATGATCCCGACAAGGATCGCCACAGCCGCCCAATGACGACTGTTTGCGCCTTGAAAGTGCGGAACAAGTGCCTCGTCAACAGCCCAACCCAAACCGAATGCCGAACCGACCGTGCCGGCGGCGTAGATGACCGATCCAACCGAGGCAATGGTGAACGGACGCCAGTTGGAGCGTGCGTATCCACTGACCAACCGCAAGCCATCACCGATCGGAGAACCGCCAGGAGCGAGCGCGTCGACAGGGGTTGCTTCGCTCATCAACACGACGCTATGCGCACCAATGACCGCTAGCCAGATCGTTCGACGATCCGAGTCTGGCTGACTCAGCTGGCAAAGGCATCATCACCAGCGGCGTGCGCCCCGGACCCTTCGCTGTGCCACTCGGGGTAGATGGTGGCGAAGTCGGCGAAGATCTCGTCATAGGGCAGGTCGTCATAGCTACCCCGTTGGTTGGTGTATTCCATATGTCGGTTGCCGACCTGGTCGTATGGGTGCATGAGGGCATCGTCGGTGCCGTCGAAATCGAGTGCCTTCACCCCGAACCGGTCACACAGCTCGATGTTGAATGCCGAGCTGAGCTTGAACCAGCGTTCACCCAGCAATAGTTCGCTGTAGCCGTGCCAGATGAAAAGGTCAGTGCCCATCGACTCGAGCAGCTTCTCGCTCGACAGATGGTTGCGGACATCGGCAAACCCGAGCCGAGCCGGAATGCCGCGATTGCGGGCCGCCGCCGTCAATAGAACCGACTTGGGAACGCACCAGCCGCTCTCGGCACTGGCCACCGAACTCGCCTTGAAAGCCTCACGGCTTTGTTCCATGGAGTAGGGGTCGTAGCGCAGCCCATCGCGGACGGCGTGAAAGAGTCGGACCGCGATCTCGGTCGGGTCGGTGGCGTCTCCCGCCGCGTTCACAGCGTACGCCTCGACCTCATCAGAGTCGGAGTCGATGAACCATGTGGGGTCAAGCCAGGCTGCGTCGATGTTCATGTCCCGAGCGTAGAAGACCCTGCTTGGCAGGACCGCACTGGCATGTGGTTGCCCTGAGGTGTGAGACTCGGTACATGATCGAACGCGAGATCGACCTGGAAACCGATGACGGCACGATGAAGACCTTCATCTATCACCCGGAACATGACGGTCCGCACCCCGTTGTGCTCTATCTCATGGATGCCCCATCGATCCGCCCGGCCCTGCATCAGATGGCCTCCCGGCTGGCCACTGCCGGGTACTACGTGATGATGCCGTACCTCTTCTACCGGGGCAGCGAGTTCCGGGTCTTTGGTGAAGAGGACTCCGACATGCATCAGCGCCGCGAGTTGATGCAGTCCGTCAACCCGACCAACATCCTGGATGATGCCGAGGCGATGCTGGAGTTCGCCGCTGACGATCCCGACGCTGACGACGGCGATATCGGCGCGGTCGGCTTCTGCATGAGTGGTGGTCTGGTGATCTCTCTTGCCCGGGCCTGGCCCGAACGGGTGGCCGCAGCCGCCTCGATCCATGGCGCCTGGATGGTGAAGGACACGCCCGACTCCCCCCATCTCAACCTGGACTCTGTGCGAGCCGAGATCTATCTCGGCTGGGCCGACAACGACGCCACTGCTCCCGTTGAAGAGATGCACGAGTTCCGCCAGTGCCTCGATGAAGCCAACGTGCACTACCAACTCGACTTCCTGACCAATGCCGTCCACGGCTACGCGCCGCCTGGCGGCAACAACTACAGCTGGCGCGCATCCGAAGACCACTGGGAACGGGTCCATTCCCTTTTGGCCCGCAACCTCAACTGACACACCCGGGGCAACCGGCGCACATTCGTGTCGCTCCACCCCTTCGGCAATGATGGACCGATGAGCGACCTTTCGAGTTCACGATACGGCAATGGCATGGTTGCGGCGGCGCAGCCCGAGGCTGTCGAGGCCGGTGTCGAGGCGCTACGCGCAGGCGGCAACGCTGTCGACGCAGCCATTGCCTGTGGACTCGTCGCCGGTGTCGTCGATCCTCAGATGTGTGGGATCGCCGGCTTCGGCAATGCTCAGCTGTATTTGCCTGGCCATGGCATCCACACATGCGTCGATTTCCACGGGACTTCGCCGGCCGCGACCCGGCCCGACCAGTGGGAAGACCTTCTCGTCGGCGAAACACGCGATGGGTTCGGGTTTCTTCTCGAAGGCAATGTCAACGACCTCGGATACCAGTCGATCACGACACCCGGATCCCTACTCGCCTACTACGAGGCCCAGACTCGCTACGGCCGATTGCCCTGGGCGGATGTGGTTGCTCCGGCGATCGAATGGGCCGAGAACGGCTTCCCTATCCGGCCCGCCGTCTACAACTGGTGGCAAGAGGGAGCGACAATGGGTCGGGTCGACACCGTTGAGCGACTCCGGCACACGCCCGCGGGGCGACGCATCTACTTCCATGAGGATGGCACGCTGCGCCGGGTCGGCGAGCTGCTGCGAAACCCTGACCTCGCCCAGACGCTGCGCCGGATCGCCGAGGGCGGCGCTGAGGTCTTCTACACCGGCGAAATAGCCGACGAGATCGCCGCTGACATGGTGGCCAATAACGGTCTCCTCTGCGCCGAAGACCTCGCCAACTACCGAACCGTATGGGGCGACCCACTGCGCACCACGTACCGAGGCCGTGAGGTGGCAACAAACCAGCCACCCGGCGGTGGCGTGATGGTGGCCCAACTCATGGGCATCCTCGGAAACTCAGATCTTGCCGCACTCGGACACAACAGCGTCGAGTACATCCGCACAGTCGCCGAAGCCATGAAGTGCGCCACCGCCGACAAGGATGCTCATGTCGGCGATCCAGAATTTGTTGACGTGCCCCTCGAATGGCTGCTGTCGAACGAACACACCGCCGAACTGGCTGAACGCATCCAGCGCGGAGAACGCGCCGACGTCGCCCGCATGGCCGGCGAGTCGCCCGACACCACCCATGTTTGTGTGGTCGACTCCGACGGCAATGCAGTCACGATGACCCATTCGCTTGGCATGCCTTCGGGCGTGATCACTGACGGCCTCGGGTTCATGTACAACGGCTGCATGGGCGTGTTCGACCCGCGCCCGGGTCGGACTGGTTCGCTGGCACCAGGCAAGCGGCGCTTCAGCTCACTGTGTCCGACCATGGTGTTCCGTGATGGCGAACTCGATCTGATCGTTGGGGCACCCGGCGGCACCCAGATAGCGATGGGCGTCACCCAGGTGCTGCTCAACGCCATCGATTTCGAGATGCCGATCCTTGACGCCGTCATCGCCCCGAGGTTCTCCGCAACAAGCAACGCCATCGACGTCTGCAACCGCATCCCCCGTTCTGTTACCGCAGAGTTGATGGCCGATGGCTACGACGTCATCCGCTGGCCCGGGAGCTACGCGTTCGGCCTGGTGCATGGCATCGCCGTCACCCCCAACGGGCTCTCAGGTGCCGCGGATCCGGGCGGTGACGGGATGGCGATGCGGGCCTAGACATGGCCTTGGGATTGACGTCGCATGACGGCCTCAGCGTTCCCACCAGGACCGAGACGGCGCCACCATCTTCCAAACCAGTTGCCGAATTTGTGCCCGGGGCGGGACTTGAACCCGCACGCTCCCTGAGGAGCCGGGGGGTTTAAGCCCCCTGCGTCTGCCTATTCCGCCACCCGGGCCTGCCAGCACAGTAGCGCCGCTCAAGCGGCCGCCAACTCACCGGAATCGTCGACCGCCAGCCAGAGCGCAGCTCGAGCCCGATCGGCCTTCACCCCACTGAGTCCGTTGGCTACGACGATTCCCTCGATCATGTCGGAGACAACCGCAGACCAGGGACGGCCCTTGAGCAAGACCGCGACCGAGGGAACGCCTCCCCGCCGCCGAATGGTGCGATGCACTCCGGCAACGCTTGGGGGCGACCGAAATCCGGGTACGACAAGGGAGCGAAGTCTCGCCGCCTGCCCGAGTGACCGGACCGCAGCTGCAAATCGAAGACTCGTCGCTTCCACCGGTCACCACATTGCCGATGGGGTGTGACAGTCACTGGCGGCGGACGGCACCTAGTCCCCGCCCGCATCAACTGATCGTGGCAGTCTCACTAGGTGGAGTCACCCCCTGAGCTCAACCCCGCCCAAGAAGAGGTGCTCGCCCAGCTTGGGGCGAGTCGAGAAGAACGTCCCCGCTTTGATGCAGCCCTGCGCCACCAACTGCGCCGCGAGTTGGAAGATGGGCTTGAACCGCTGATCGCGGAGATCGATCCCAACGACCTGATGTTCGTCTCCAAGCACCTACTCGGTCGCGTCATGGGGTGCGAGCGCCGGTTCCTGGCGGAGGACGACGAAGAGTTCGAGTGGTCGGTCCCCATCGCTCGCGGCACCATCGCCCACAAGGCAATCGAGTTGTCGATCCACTGGCGCCGCGAACCCGAGCCGCTCGTGCTGGTCGACGAGTCGATCTCCCGGCTCTCCGAAGGCGTCGACGGATTGGCTGATTGGCTGCAAACGTGCACGGAAGTTGAACGAGCCGAACTGCGAGCCGAAGCAAATGACCGAGTTGTGAAGTTCCTGGAATGCTGGCCACCACTGAAGACCCAGTGGCGTCCGGTCACCGAGAGCCGTCTGCGTCTAGAGATCCACGACCGCATCGTCTTGAGTGGCAAAGTCGACCTCGCCCTTGGTCAAGCCACCGGTGATATGGCTGGCAAGGTACTGATCGATCTGAAGACCGGCGGATTTTCACCCCAGCATCTCGATGACCTGCGCTTCTACGCACTGATGGAGGCTGTCCGCCTCGGCACTCCCCCACGTCGCCTTGCCACCTACTACCTCGACCAGGGCCGTTTCCTCCCCGAAGACGTCACCGAAGACCTGCTGTTTTCCACTGTTGCCAGGGTCGTCGACGGCTGCACGAAGGTCATCAAGGTTCGCCGACGCGACGGCGAGCCGTCCACGGCTCCCGGGCCGGCATGCCGTTGGTGTGTCGCCAAACACGACTGCGACGTCGGCCAGCGTTACTTGTCCGACGGCGACGAAACCGGGTTGGGCGACGGCTGGTAGCCCTTCGGTGGTGCAGGCGTCGATGGGTGCACCTCCGCGATTGAGGCTGGCTCGTAGCGGCCGTCCTCGGAGTCGAGTCCTTCGAGATGGCCTCGGAATGCGAGCCAAAGGGCGATCATGATGAATGCGCTTCCGGCCAGCGCGTAGGCCGTGCGTGGGTTGGTGGCATCGATCAGTTGACCGAGAATGAGCTGCCCTGCCGGGTTCGAAAATGTCAACACCGAAAGGTAGACGGCGAGCACCTTGGCCCGTATGGCCTCGTCGACCTGAAGCTGGATAGCCGTGTTGAGCGTGCTCGCCGACATGAGATGGGCACTGCCCACAATGAACGAACCGACGAGCGCCAACCCGAACCATGGCGCAAACGCGATGAGCAGATAGCCCGACGCGTACTGGATCAGAGCGACTTCCTGGATCCGCGATCGACGGACCCGGCCCGCGATCGACGCGACCACCGGAGACGTCAGCACCGCCCCCAAGCCCACGCAAGACAACATCAAGCCGAACCCTCGCTCGCCGCGGTCAAAAACATCCTCCGCGATCGTCACCGCAAGCGTCTGCATCGAAAGCCCAAAGAATGCAACCATTGACACCGCCGCAATAGCAGTCCGGATCCCCCTAACTCCTGCGGCGTACCGCGCCGCCGCCACGAACTCCCGCAGTGGCTGCATTCGCCCATCGGGTTGAGGCGGTTCGCTTCGATGATCCATCAGGACCAGCGCCAGCAGCACCGCGCCGTACGTCACCAGGTTCACGAAAAATGCCCAGCCTGGCCCCCATGCCCCTATGGCAATACCACCCAAGGCCGGGCCAATCATGCGAGACGCATTGAACTGAGCCGAGTTGAGGGTGATCCCCTCCAGCATCTTGTCGCGGGGCAGCAGATCACTGACGATGGCCTGCCATGCGGGCAGGTTGAGGCCTGCGGTAAGCCCGACTACGACCGACATCGCCACATAGGCGCCGGGCGCGCGGATGCCCGAAAACCACATCGTCATCATCGCGCCCGCTGTCACAGCCTGGAGCATCTGGGTGACGATCAGGACCTTGCGCCGCGGATAGCGATCGGCGATCGCTCCGCCAAGTGGCCCCATGAGGGCCATCGGCATGATCTGGGCGAAACCCGCCAAGCCGACCCATCCGGCCGATCCGGTCAGGTCGTAAATCACGATCGGCACTGCGATGGTCTGGAACCATCGCCCGATATTGGAGATCACGCCGCCGATCCAAAAGAGGCGATAGTCGCGATGCTTGAAGACGCTAAACGTGCTCCGTACGCCGCTCACAGATCGGGGCTGGACAGAACCGGGAACCAGTCGGCGCGCAGTCGCTCACCGTCCGACATCTCGTGGCCCGGGAATGGCGGCGATGTCGGCCCGGGCCGGGTGATGTAGCGGGCGTCATCGCCAACGAATCGGGCCGAGAACGCTCGCCGGGCGGGGCTTCCAGGAGCAGTACCTCGGGCCCCGTGCACGGTGCGGTAGTGGAACGCCACTGCATCACCCGGTTCGAGCGCCCACTCAAGCACATCAAACTTTTCCGGTTCTGCGTCGGGATCCGGCACCGGCAAATACTCATTGACATCGGGATAAAAATCATCACCCGCCAACCAACGAACCGGGAGCACGTCACGCTCCCAGCGGTGGCTCCCTTTGATGAGCCGCAGGGTGGCATGATCCACATGGTCGAGTGGGAGCCACATACTCACTGTCTGCATGCCTTCGACGAAGTAGTAGGGGCTGTCGCTGTGCCATGGTGTCGGCGTCGCAGTGCCACTGTCCTTCACCAAGACATGGTCGTGGAAGAACTGGACAATCTCGCTCTGCATCAACTCGCCAGCGATCGACGCAACCTTTGACTCGCGAATGAAACGCTCAAACTCGGGGATGCGCTGCCAGTTGCAATAATCATCCCAGAAGCGTCCCGGTTCGCCGTCGCGGACATTCTCGGAGAAGAACTCACTCGGCTCGGCTTCGTTTCGGACAATGCCTGCGGCCAACTCGTCGATCCAGTCACCGAACGCGCCTCTGATCACGACCGCGCCATCATCATGGAACGCGGCGATCGTGGCCGGATCGAGGAAAGGTGACATCTACTCACCGTATCCATCCAGATCGTCCGGTTGGGTATCGAGATGCCAGACTCATCACCATGAGTCTCATCACCACCGAAATCCGTGACCGCGTCGGCATCCTGACCCTCAACGACCCCGACCATCGCAACGCCATAACCCTCGCCATGAACGACGAGATCGGCGCCGTGCTCGATGACTGGGAAGCCGACGACGGCATCGGTGCGCTGGTACTCACTGGTGCAGGCCGCGGCTTCTGTGCCGGAGCTGACCTCGACGATCTGATGGCCGGCAGCAACGCCGAGGAGATGAAGGCCATCTATGACGGGTTTCTACGAATTGCCCACACGCCGCTGCCCACCGTCGGAGCCGTCAACGGGGCCGCCGTTGGTGCGGGCATGAACATGGTGTTGGCATGCGACATCGCTATCGCCGGTCGTGACTACGCCAAGTTCGACTCTCGGTTCCTCCAGATCGGGATCCATCCCGGAGGCGGTCACACCTGGCGTCTGCGTTCCATCGCCAACCGTTCGACCACCATGGCGATGGTCGTCTTCAATCAGATCCTGCGCGCCGACCGAGCGAAAGACGTCGGTCTGATCTGGGACGTCGTCGACGACGCCGACCTGATCGATGAAGCAGTCGCCCTCGCCGCTATCGCCGCTGGCCAAGCCAAAGAACTCAACGCCCGCACAAAGGCATCGATCCTCACCCTCGACACGATCGTCGAATCTAACCAGGCCGTCGACCACGAGGTTCACCCACAACTCTGGTCGATGAGTCAGCCGACATTTCGTACCCTCGTCGAAAGCCTCCAGAAGAACATCTCCAGCAAGGAGTAAGCCCATGACGGTGCCGACATTTGACCCACCGGGGCCCGGCACCTGGGAGCTTGACCGCTCTCACTACCCGTCCGGTATCACTCCGATCATGGACGAACTGGCAAGGTACGGCGCAGTCACCGCCTATCGGGAAAGTTTTGCCCGAGTCGGTGTCCCCGCAGATGGCATTGAGTTCAGATCCGTGAACGGATTCATCTACACACGGGTCAGGCCGCTGTTCGGGGCAGACAGCATGTCGACCCGCACGCCACCTGATTGGATCGTAAAGCTGTTGGGTCGGGTCCACCCCGAGATGCGACGCCGAGAAAAGCTCGCAGCCACGGAGGTCGCCGGCAGCGGCCGGTTCCGTCGCACCCTTGACGACTGGAATCACTCCATCAAGCCAGCGCAACTCGCTCGCAACCTCGAGCTCCAGTCGATCGATCTCCGTGCCCTCGAGGATTCGGGTCTCGCCGAACACATCGATACGTTGACCAACTATGTGCGCGACTCGTACGTGCTGCACCACCTACTCCACGCCGATGACCTCGGTCCGCTCGGCAAATTCGTCGTCTATTGCCGTGATCGAGGCATCGAGATCGAGTTAGCGGTCCAAGCCCTGATCGGCGCCACACCCTCCACGAGCGAGCCTCGCCACAAGCTTGCGGCACTACGCGCCGCCATTGATGCAGCTGGCATTGCGCCGGCGACACTCGATGATGTACGTGACCTCTCCGGTGATGCCGCCGAACAACTCGACGCCTACCTCGCTCGCTACGGGGGTGTGCTCTACAGCGGCTACGACATCGATACACCGACCCTGGCAGAGAGTCCCGATGTGCTCTTGACCGCGATCATGAGTGCGACTGAAGCATCCGTCAACGATGATCGAGGCACCTCTGTCGCCGCCACCCTGCGAGAACTCGTCCCCGAGGCCGATCGGACCGAGTTCGACCACGTGCTCTCGGATGCCCGCTTGGCAATGGACATGCGAGACGACAATGGTCCACTCACCGTCGAGTGGCCCAGCGGTCTACTCCGCATGACGCTGCTAGAAGCTGGTCGACGACTGGCCGCGAGCGGACGGATTGCCGACAACGAACACATCTTCGAGCTCATGAGCGCCGAGGTCGGCCCGCTCGTTCGTTCGGGCAACGGACCGAGCTCTGGGACCCTCACCGACCGAGCCGCCGATCGTGCCGCGTCGCGGCTGCTTGATCCACCGCTCACACTCGGACCAGACCCGGTTGAGCCACCCCTTCACCTCCTGCCACCGTCCATGGCGAAAATGCTCGATCTTGTTCTCACTCTTGCCCAGGCGCTTTTCGGTGCAAACGAGCCACCCGACGCGCCACTCAGTGGCACAGGCATCGGTGACGAGGTGTTCGTCGGCACGGCCAGGGTCGCCGAGACGGCAGAAGAGGCGATCGCCACCATGGAAGACGGAGACGTCCTCGTCACCAGAGCGACTTCGCCGGCGTTCAATCTTGTCCTCGCCATCGCAGGCGGGCTCGTGACAGTGCACGGGGGGCCGATGTCACACGCCGCTGTCTTGTCACGAGAACTCAAGCTGCCAGCCGTGATCGGTGTCGAAGACTGCCTCGACCACATCCACAATGGCGACCGCATAGAACTCGACCCGACGAAGGGAACCGTCACCATCATCGACGAGTTGCGTTAGAAGCCAATCCAGGTTTCGGTGAGCTCGGAGCCACGCTCAGACCAGTCTTCGGCGGTCAAGGCCAAGCGAATGTGGTCCTCCCACACGCCATTGATCTCGAGGTACTTGAGTGCCGTGCCCTCTTCGCGGAGATCCAGCTTCTCTGCCACACGGCGGCTTGAGTCGTTGCGAGGCACGATCGCGGCCTGCACCCGGTGAAGGTGGATCTCTTCAAAGGCGAAGCGAAGCACGACCACGAGGGCTTCCGGAATGTAACCGTTGCCGGCGAGTCGCTGATCGATCCAATAGCCGACATAGGCGTTCTGAAACGGTCCGCGCTGGATGGAGTTGAGATTGACTTCGCCGCCGAAGTTCCCGTCGACGAACACACCGAAGCCGTAGCCGGTGCCGAGTTGGCGCTCACGGAGACGCGCCGAGCAACGCGTGTCAAATGCATGCGAGTCCTCAACGACATCTGGTTGACCGGGGAGCCGCTGTGGTTCCCACTTGGTCAGCCATTCGTCATTGTGCCGGCGGACTTCCTGCCATTTGGCAAAGTCACCGGGTCCAAGCGGACGGAGTAGGACCCGACGGCCGAAGAGGGTTGTCACGCGCTGAGATCGTAGAGGGTCATGGTTCGAATGTGAAAGCGGGTGTTTCAGAATTCGAGCTGCGACTTGAGGTATTCGGTGGCATCGATGAACTCCTCGACCATTTCGAACACCACCCGAGTAGCTGGCTTCGACTCGTTCATGTTGCCCACAATCTGACCCACGAAATAGTTCGCCAACTGCTCCGCCCCTGAGCCCTTGGTGTACGCGGCACGGTTGATTCGGTTGATGGCCTCGTCGATGAGTACTGGCTGCGCCGGCATGCCCAGCGGCATGGGTGTCTCTGGGTCATCCCACTCTTCGGTCCACGCCGATTTCAGCTGCCGAGCGTGCTTGCCGGTCCGACTGCGCGACCGAATCGTGTCAGAGGACGTCGCTTTCAGGAACTTCTCCTTCACTACCGGGTGCGTTTCCGCCTCCTCAGTGGTGAGCCACACAGAACCGCACCAGACGCCCTGCGCGCCGAGAGCCATGGCTGCGGCCATTTGACGACCGCGACCGATACCGCCGGCGCCGAGCACCGGCGTGTTACCAACGGCATCCACGATCTCGGGGATAAGCACCATGGTCCCGATTTCACCGGTGTGCCCCCCGGCCTCGGAGCCCTGGGCGATGATGAAATCGACACCCGCGTTCACATGGCGCTCGGCGTGCTGAGCCTTGCCCGCGAGAGCGCCCACCTTTCGCCCCTGTTCCTTGCAGCGGTCGATCATGTGTTTCGGGGGTGGACCGAGCGCATTCACGATCAGGGCGGATTTGTGAGCGAGCGCAATATCGAGATTGGGTTCCTGGGAGTCGGCCGAGAACGGCGCAGCCTTGTCGTCGGCTCCACCGAACTGTCGGCCACTTTCGTCATCGGCAGGAAGCGGCGGCACGCCGTAGCGGTCGAGGATGTCGTCGACATAGGCGCGATGCTCGGCGGGGATCATGTTGCGGACGTGGCCCATGTCGACACCACCCTCGTCGGACCCGAGATATTTGGCCGGCACGATCAGATCGACGCCAAACGGCTTGTCACCTACCTCGGCCTCGATCCACTCCAAGTCAATCTCGAGTGCGTTCGGCGAGTGAGCGACGGCACCGAGCACACCGACACCACCTGCTTTGGTGACCGCAGCAACCACGTCACGGCAATGGCTGAACGCAAAGATCGGGAACTCGACCCCGAACATCTCGGTGATATCAGTCTTCATGATGTGTCTCCTCGTCGATTCTTACGTGATGTGCTTGCGGGCCGCCTGGGACTCCGCCCACGACAAGCCCTTCTCGAGATTGGGTTCACGGGGCAAGCCGAGCACCTGCTCAGCAACGATATTTCGCTGGACCGCCCAGGTCCCACCGCCCAGTGTGAGTGCCGGGGCGAACAGGAATCCGTAGTGCCAAACCGGGTCGACGGCCGGATACTGGCTGTCCTTGCCTCGTCCGAAGTTAATTTCGGTGCCGCCTGACCGCATCCCAACAGGGATCTCGCCACCCGGACCCGAGCCGGCGAGCATCCCGTGGGAGCCGGTCAGTTCCTTGGCGATTTCCATGACCTCTTGGCCGTGCTCGTCGGCCATCAGCTTCTGGATCGAGGCTTCTGTGCCCGGTGTGCGGCCGTTGAGCTTGGCCGAGAGGGTGCGAAGTCGGTTGAGCCGAAGTACTTCCGCATTGCAGTGCATTCGGGCGATTTTGTCTCGCAGAATCGGGTCGGACTCCCCGCCGTTCGCACGGACGAGGTCCACCAGCATTTCCGCCGACGGGCCCGAGCCCCACAGCGAACCCGCCGATGAGAGAGAGACTCGCTCATTGGCGAGCGTGACTTTCGCAAGACGCCAGCCGTCGCCCTCCTCACCGATACGAGCGCTGACCGGGAGGCGCATGTCGTCGAAGAACACCTGGTTGAAGGAATGGGCGGTGGTCATGTCGATGATCGGTGTCATCGACAAGCCAGGGGTGTCCATGGGAACGGCAAAGTATGAGATGCCCTTGTGTTTCGGCGCGTCGGGGTCGGTGCGGGCAATGAGGATGCCCATATCGCTCGCGTGAGCGCCCGATGACCAGATCTTTGAGCCGTTGATCACGTACTCGTCGCCGTCTCGTTCGGCCCGAGTGGCGAGGTTGGCGAGGTCGGACCCCGCCTCGGTCTCGGAGAACAGCTGACACCAGATCTCCTCGTGGGTAAAGATCTTGTCGAGATAGCGGTCCTTCTGCTCCTGTGTTCCTCCGAGGAGAATCGTGGGAGCGGCCCAGCCGATTCCGATCGCGTTGGAGGCCGGCTTCTTGCGTTGTGTGTCGGAGGCGACCTTCATCCCCTCGAGCTCTTGACTGATGATGATCTGGTGAATCGGGTCAGCGGCGATCCCCCACGGAGCGGGCCAGTGCGGAGCGACGTAGCCCGCCTTGTGTAGTTCGGCCTGAGTGGGGTTGGGGTTGGCCTCACGCCAGGCCCGAACATCAAGACGGCGAGGGTCATTGTCACCGGGAAAGTCGAAGTCCATCAGATGTCTCCAGAGTCGGGTTGAGGAATCCAGCTTGCGGGTCGTTTCTCGAGGAAGGCCGCCATGCCTTCCTTCGCCTCATCGGTGCGAAAGAGCGAGGCGGAAAATTCGCCTGTCCATGCAAACGCGTCGTCCATCGTCATGTCCGGGACCTTTGCGAGCAATTGCTTGCTCGCAGCGAGCGCTCCGGGCGAACCAGCGAGAAGGTCGGCGACCACGTCATCGACTGCCGCGTCCATTTCCTCGGCGGCCACCGCGCGATTGATGATACCCATGCGTTCCGCCTCCGGAGCGAGGAATCGGTTGCCTCGCAGGAAGGCGGCTCGGGCGTCACTGGCGCGCATCTTGGGCAAGCAGAGCACCGAGATCATCGCCGGCGCCACACCGATGCGAACTTCGGTAAAGCCCATTTTCGCTGTGTCCAGCGCCACCGAGTAGTCCATGGCTGCAGCGATGCCCATGCCTCCGGCGATTGTGTGGCCATTGATCTTGCCGACGTACGGCTTCGCCGATTTACCAAAGCGAGAGAACAACTCGGCTGCATCGACCTTGCGCAGCGGCTTGTCGTATTCCGAGCGTCCGGAGCGCTGCGACAGGTCCGCCCCGGCACAAAACACCGTCCCCGCATTGGTGAGCACGATGACCCGCACGGTGTCATCGGCCTCGGCCTCGTCCAGCGCATCCATCAACTCCGACAGCAGAAGCACACTCAGCGCGTTGCGGTTTTTCACATCATTGAGAGTGACGGTGCACACGCCGCCCTTGGTTTCACTCAGTACAACACTCATCAGGTCCTCCGGAGTCCGGCCAGCACAACATCGACCATGTCGTCGGCCGCCTTCTTGGGTGATTCACGCAGCATCGGGATTACCTCCGCCCGGGCAAAGTCTCGGCCAAGACCAGCGATCATCCGGGCCACCGCTGCGGTGTCGACGTCATCGATCTCACCCTGCTCGACCGCGAGGTCAAGGAGCGAACGAGTGACATCGACCAGATAGTCGGAGTGGCTGGCGTTCAGGCGTAGTCCCGCCTGGAGCGTCGCCATGTCTCGGGCGAACTCCTCGGTGGTGTTCTGCACCGCAACGGTCGCCGCGCCGAGGTACGCCCGTGTCGCGTCGATGGCAGTCATGTCGTCATGGATGGCGTCACGGGCGGCGCGACCAACGTTGCGGAGGTTGCGGTCAACCACCATCAGCACAAGCTCATTTCGGCCTTCAGCAAGCCCATACAGCGTGCGCAGTGAGCAGTTCAGTTGGCTCGCCAGTTCAGCCATGGTGACATCGACAAAACCCTTGTCAAAGATGCGGCCGAGCTCATCGAGAATCTCACGCTGGCGAACCGTCAACGCATCGGCTCGCTCGCGACTCAAGACGGGTTCGGGGGCAGGTACTCCCCGGAGCCGATCGAGCATTCCGCCCATCAAGCGTTCTCGCCCAACAGCGTTACTGGAATATCGACATGACGAGCACGCACCCACTCCCCCAGCGACTTGGCCTGTCCGTCTTGGCGAGTCGACGCGGCCACGCCCTCTTGCAAGATCCCGTGAATCAGAAAGTTGATCGACCAGATATTGGGCATCGGATGCCGTTCGATCTGCAGTTTCGCGGCTTCAGGGAGCAGTTCTCGCAGCTTGTCTGTCGTGAGCATCTCGTCGAGCCAGGCGTAGCCCTCAGCAGTTCTGGCAAAGAGCCCAAGATTGGCGTCGCCACCCTTGTCGCCAGATCGTGAGCCACAAACGAGTCCCAGCGCGGCGCGGCGGGTTTCGCCTGCGGGAGCAGCCGCCATATCGGGCAGCGTTGGTGCCACGACTACGTCTGACTGGGGAGCGACGCTCTCCACGACCGTGCGAGCCCCACCTAGAATCACGACATGCTGGGGCACGAGGTCAGCCGAAATAAGACCCGACGTATGGACGCCGAACGGCTTGGCGAAGCTTGAGCCCGCCAATCCATAGAAACCTGGAATCGTGGCCAAGGCCATGTCGTTGACGCCGACACCGATGCCCTTGCACTTGCGCTCGTCGCTGTCCTTGACAGTCAGACGCCACGAGGCTGTCGCTGCCTCGTTCGTGGCTGGATCGACGTGATCTGAGCGCACCACGGTCGAGGTCACCGAGTCGAAGTCGTTAGGACTGTAGGGAACCGCCTTCCAAAAGGCCGCTTCCAACAGCTCGCCTTTCGCCTCGATATCGAGACCGGTGAGCGCCAGGTTGAGATCGCTGCGGAACCCACCCCACGAGTTCATCGAGATCTTCAGCGTCTTCGGCGGCTTCTCGCCCTTGACGTTCGACACGAGGACTCGGTCCGGGCCTTCCTGGCTCAGCTCGATTGTGTCGAATCGGCTGGTGACGTCGGGGCCGAGATAGGCCGGAGCCCCGATCTCGTAGAGCAGCTGCGAAGTCACCGTTCCCACGGTGACAGCGCCACCAGTGTCGCCGTGCTTGGTGATGACTGACGAGCCATCGACGGCAACTTCAGCGACCGGGAAACCCGCCCGTTCGAGACCCGGGATCTCCTTGAAAAACGAGTAGTTACCGCCCGTGGCTTGGGTGCCGCACTCGATGATGTGGCCTGCAGTCACGGCTCCAGCCAGTTGGTCCCAATCATCGCGGGCCCAGCCGTGATGCCATGCCGCTGGTCCACATACGATTGCGGCATCAGTCGTGCGCCCGGTGACGACGATGTCAGCGCCGGAGTTCAAGGCGTCGACGATGCCCCAGCAGCCGAGATAGGCGTTGGCCGAGATGTAGTCGATCTCCGCAACCGGCTCACCGGTCTCGAAGTTGATGATGTCGACGCCCGCGGCTCGGAGCTCCTCCATCCGAGGAAGCAGGTTGTCGCCGTTGACATAGGCGATCGTGGGGTTGAGGCCCAGATTGTCGGCCACCTCAGCGATGGCCTCAGCACAATGATCGGGGTCAAGACCACCGGCGTTGGATACCACCTTGATGCCCTTGTCGAGGCAGGTGCCCATTACCTGTTCCATCTGCTTCACGAATGTCCGGGCGTAGCCGTTACCCGGATGCTTCGCCTGTGTGCGGGCAAGGATGAGCATGGTGAGCTCGGCCAGCCAGTCGCCGGTGAGCGCGTCGATCGGCCCTCCCTCGACCATCTCCTTCGCCGCAGACAGCCGATCGCCATAGAACCCTGAACAGTTCGCAATCCTTATTGGTTCCATCGGTGTTCCTCCTTGATCCTCGCTGCCAGTCCGCAAACTGCCCCAAGCATCAGTCGTCGCCGATCCCATCATCGATCGTGAGCAGTGGTGTGCCGTTTTCAAGCTGTTCGCCGACAGCGATTGACACCGCGGTGACGGTGCCGTCGACGGGTGCGGAGATGTGGTGCTCCATCTTCATGGCTTCGAGCACGACCAGGACCTGGCCCGCTTCAACCGTGTCACCGGCCGCGCAACGGACATCGAGAACCACGCCCGGCATGGGGGCAATGAGACCGCCAGGCGGCAGCTCAGAACCGGGGATGACGAAGCGCGGCTCAACCAGCATCGAGACGGTGGTCGAGCCGGACTGCACATGAATCGTGCCGCGGGATCGTGTGACGACCGCCGTGCAGCGGCAGTGGTCGATCTCAATGTCGATATCGCTCTCCGACCAGCGGTGGAGCGTGACCGATTCGCCGGAGTCGAGTGTGAAACTGGAATCGCGTTTGGACCGATAAGCCACCGTAATCGGCTCGTCGATGCCGGGGTAACCCAAGGAGATGCGCTCGGGCGGGAGCCCGCCGTTGCGCCAGTTCGAGGGCATGAAGCCCCAAACGTCATCTGATGCGCGGTTCGCTCCCTGGATCCACATCGCGGCAATCACCGCAGCTCGGGGCATGCCGTCGGGAGCGCCCGCATCGCCACCGGGATGTACCCGCTCGATGAAGTCGGTGGTCGTGTCCCCGGCCAGGAACTCCGGAGTACGGAGCGTGGCGGCGAGGAAGTCACGGTTGGTTGTGACCCCGCCGAGATGCAAGCGCTCAAGCGCCAAGGCCAGCCGACCGGCCGCATCGGCGCGGGTCGGTCCGTGGGCCACGACCTTGGCGATCATCGGGTCGAAGTCGACGCCGATCACCGAGCCTTCGATGACGCCGGAGTCCCAACGGACCTCCGGGTCAGCGGCGGGCATATAGGCCACCAACGTGCCGGTGGCAGGAAGGAAGTCGTTGGCCGGGTCCTCGGCGTAGAGGCGAGCCTCGATGGCGTGGCCGGTCCAGTTGATGGCCGACTGGTCGTAGCCGAGTGATTCGCCGGCGGCGACTCGGAGCTGTTCACGAACCAGGTCGATCCCGGTGACTTCTTCTGTCACCGGGTGCTCAACCTGCAGTCGGGTGTTGACCTCGAGGAAGAAGAACTCCCGGGTGTCGTCGTCAACCAGAAACTCGACGGTTCCCGCCGACTGATACCCCATGGCCCGTGCGAGGGCGAGCGCGGCATCGCCCATGGCGGCGCGCATCGTTGGGTCAACAATCGGAGACGGCGACTCTTCAATGATCTTCTGGTGGCGACGCTGAATCGAGCACTCACGCTCGCCTAGATGAACGACGTTGCCATGGCCGTCGCCAAGGATTTGGATCTCGACATGGCGGGAGCGAGCGACATAGCGCTCGAGGAACACACGATCATCGCCGAACCCGCTCAGCGCCTCGCGCTGGGCTGCAGCCACTGACTCAGTGAGTTTGTCGGCGGACTGAACGATCCGCATGCCCTTGCCGCCACCACCCGCAGATGCCTTGACAAGCAGCGGGTAGCCGACCTCGGTGTCGGCCGATGGGTCTTCAGACGACGGCAACGTTGGCACACCGGCGTCAACCGCCAGGCGCTTGGCGGCAATCTTGTCGCCCATCGACTCGATGACGTCGGGCGACGGACCAATCCATGTCAATCCCGCAGCGGTGACTGCTCGGGCGAACCCAGCGTTTTCAGACAGAAAGCCATAGCCGGGGTGGATTGCATCAGCGCCCGCAAGTTTGGCTGCGGCAATAACCGCGTCACCATTCATGTAGGAGTCACGCAGACGCACGGCGGTATCTGCCTCACGCACAAACGGGGCGTCGGCGTCGGCATCGACGAACACCGCGACGGTTCGCATGCCCATGGCACGAGCGGTGCGAAAGACCCGTCGGGCAATTTCGCCGCGGTTGGCGACAAGGACGGAGTGGATAGGCGTGCTGGCGGTGTTCACAGTCGGAACACCCCGTACTCGTGGGCCCCTTCAATGGGCCGGTTTCGCACCACGCTGAGGCACAGGCCGAGGACCGTTCGAGTGTCTCGGGGGTCAATGATGCCGTCATCGGAAATGGCACCGGTCGCTCGAAGCGCCACGGAGCCCTTGTCATGGGCCAACTCCTGCGCCGCAACGATCGCCGCGTCAGCGACTTCGTCGAACTCCTCGCCCTTTCGGGCGGCTTGACCTCGTCGCACCTCCGACATCACGCCGGCGATCTGCTTCGGGCCCATCACTGCGATCTTTGCGGTCGGCCACGTAAACGTGAACCGGTTACCAAATGCTCGGCCGGACATGCCGTAGGTCCCGGCGCCGTAGGACGACCCGATGATGACCGTGAGATGAGGCACCAGGGAGTTAGTGACCGCATTGATCATCTGCGATCCCTTCTTGATGATGCCGTCGGACTCGAAATCGGTGCCAACCATGAAACCTGTGATGTTCTGGAAGAACACCAGAGGGACATCGAGCTTGTTGCACAGTTGGATGAAATGGGCGGCCTTCTGAGCAGAGTCCGGATAGATCACGCCATTGTTGCCGAGCACCCCAACCGGGTAGCCGTGGATAGAGGCCCATCCACAGACCATCGTGGTCCCGTAGCGGGGCTTGAACTCTTCGAAGCGAGATCCATCAACCACACGAGAGATAACGTCTCGGACGTCGACGGGCCGGCGCAGGTCTCTACTCACGAGGCCGAGTAGCTCCTCAGGATCCTCGATTGGTTCGTCAGATTGCAGCGTGGGAACGGCATCCGGTTTGCGCCAGTTCAGATGAGACACAACCTCGCGACACAGCCGCAGCGCATCCATCTCATCCTCGGCCAGGTACTCGGCCAGGCCAGTAACCTCGGCGTGCTTTTGCGCTCCACCGATCGTCTCGGAATCGGCAATCTCACCGGTCGCCATCTTCACCAGGGGCGGCCCGGCCAGAAAGGCGAACGACTGCTCTTTGATGAAGATGTTGTAGTCACTCATGCCCGGCTGGTACGCGCCACCAGCGGTCGAAGATCCGAACACCACGCATACCGTCGGGATCCGCAGCTTCGACAGTTCGGTCATCTCGTAGAAGAACCGTCCCGTTTCGGCAAAGTGCGCTGGTACGACGGCACTTCCCACTGCGCCATGATCATCGTCTTCGCTGCCGCTCTTCTTCGCGCCACCACCAGGCCGCAGGTCGCCACCGGCCGATTCGACAAAGCTGACGTAGGGCATCCGGTTGTCGCGGGCGATCTCGAGCGCTCGCATCCATTTCTTCGACGCGTAGGGGGTAAGTGCACCCGCCGCCACAGTCGGATCGTTGCCCATGATCACACACTCGGTGCCGGCGATGATGCCGATTCCGACCACCATGCCGCCACCAAGGGCGTATTGCGAGCCGAAGCCCGCCAACGGTGTGATCTCAAGGAACGGCGTATCGGGATCGATCACATTCGCGATCCGCTCGCGGATCGGCAGCTTGCCGCGGCTGCGATGGCGGGCCATCGGCTTCTCACCGCCACCTTCCGCCGCTTTATCGAGGAGTTCGTCGTGGACGTGAAGCTGCTCGAGCATGTCTGCGCAGTTCTGCGCGAACTGTTCGGAGTGCGTGTCGAGCGACGACGGTAATGGTGGTGCCAGCAAGGACCGGGGCATGGACGGGCAGGCTAGTTCGGTAATACTGGGTCGGCCAAATTATCCTGAACGGATTTCTGCTCGTATCAGCCGGTCCGTTACCGTCGCAGCCATGACCGAATCAGCCGGACTCACGATCGAACAACGCGACCACATCATGGTCATCCATCTCGACGATGGGAAAGCGAACGCCTTGTCGTTCCAGCTCATCGCGGCGATAAACGATGCCATCACCGAGGCCGAAGAGGATGACGAAATTCGCGGCATCGTTCTCCATGGCCGACCTGGCAGGTTCTCCGGTGGTTTCGACCTCGGGGTCATGTTCGCCGACGACTTCACCGCGATCGTAAACCTTGTTGCGGACGGCGGAGCTCTCGTGCGCCGGCTCTACGGCACATCCGTGCCGGTTGTCGCGGCCTGTACCGGACATGCGCTCGCCGCCGGCGCGCTCATGCTTTTGGGCTGCGACGTCCGCGTCGGCGCAGACATTCCCGCCAAGATCGGGCTCAACGAGGTCGCCATCAAGATGGTGCTCCCCGACTGGGCAATGACCATCGCCGATGTTCGCCTAAGCAAGCGACACCTGCAGCGCTCCATCGTCAACGCCCGGATCACGACCCCGGCAGAAGCGGTCGACGTCGGCTTCCTCGACGAGGTCGTAGCGCAAGACGCACTACTCGAGCGAGCAGTGGAACTCGCCGCCGAGATGGCCGCCACCCTTGACCCCACCGCCTACGCCGGCACAATCGACGCGTTCCGCGGCGAAACCCTCGCCATCATGGACGCCCAAGTCGCCGCCGCCCGAGCCTCCGTGGCCTGAGCCTGAACACTGGGCTCAGACCCCTGCCCGAACTGGCAACAACTCACTGCCGCACCCCAGTCGACGGGGACGACCGCCCGGGGTCCGATCGTTGCGAGGAACTCGGGCATCGCCAGACCTGAAGATACCGAGATGCCACACTGTCGGCATGAGTACAGTCACCGTTGCCTCCGTCATTGCCGACCTCGTTGCTGAGCAAGAAGCCCTCGATGCCGTGGTCACACCACTAGCGGCTGCGGATTGGGACCTCGCCACGCCTTCGCCCCGCTGGGCTGTCCGTGACCAGATCGGCCACCTCGCCTTCTTTGACGAGACCGCGGCACTCGCCATCAGCGACCCCGAGGGCTTCATCCAGCACCGGACCGACTTCGCCGCCGCCGCCTTCGCCAATCCCGGCGCCGGCGATGAACTCACGCTCGGAACCGCCCGGGCAATGACCGCCGAAGAACTCCTTTTGCACTGGCGTTCCTGTCGAAACCAGCTGGCTGCAGCTGCCGCTGGATGCGGGGAAAAAGACCGGATCGAATGGTATGGCCCGTCCATGGGAGCCAAGTCCTTTCTGACGGCTCGCCTCATGGAGGCGTGGGCACACGGACAGGACATCTGTGACACCGTCAACGCCGAAAGCGAAGCCACCGACCGCCTCCGTCACATCGCTCAACTCGGGTTCATCACTCGAGGCTGGACCTATATCAATCGAAAGATAGAGATCCCCGAAGGCGACATCCGCGTTGAACTCGACTCACCATCCGGTGAAACCTGGATATTCGGCCCCACCGATGCTCCCGCCACCATCCGTGGACCGGCCAAAGATTTCTGCCTTGTCACCTCTCAACGTCGCAACCTCGCAGACACTTCTCTCGCCATCCACGGCGCAATTGCCCAAGACTGGCTCGAAAAAGCCCAGCTCTTCGCCGGCGCACCCAGCAACCCTCCAGCCCCCCGCTCGTAGTTTTGCACGTCGGGGTCGAATCCCTGTTCAAACTGCGGGCAGCTCATGGGAGCCGCGATGAGGCTTGAACCATTGCACGACAGATTTGCCGTGGTCGTCCACGACGTCGATCTACGCGCCGTGCGGCTCTACCCCAAGATCCGAGCAGCGTTCGAAGAGCATTCGCTGCTGTTGTTTCGCGGCCAACAACTCGACGACGAGAGTCACACACGGCTGGCCAAGCTGTTCGGACCGCTCGAAAACCGGGAACAGTTGGCTGGACACGACGAACCGTTCAAAGTATCGGCCGTCAGCAACGTCGAGAGCGACGGTTCACTCACTCCCGAAGAAGCGCTACGGCACCTCGACCAACAGGCCAACATGCTGTGGCACACCGACTCGACGTTCCTGCCGACGCCAGCGCTCGTCAATCTCCTGATGGCCACAGTCATCCCCTCGACCGGTGGTCAGACCGAGTTCGTCTCGACTCGCGCCGCGTTCGACGACGCCCCTGGCGAGTTACAGGCACTGCTGCGCCACTCGTTCGGCATCCACCAACTCACCCATTCTCGAAACCAGGTCGACCCTCGGCTGATCAATCTCCCTCATGTATCGCGCTGGCCCGACCGCGCCTGGCGCTTTGTCTGGCCCAATCCCGTCAACGGTCGCGAAGCGATCTACACCGCGTCCCACGCATACACGGTCGACGGCATGCCAGCTGACGAGGGCGCGGCGTTCGTTGCAGATCTCCTGACACGCTGCACCAAGCCGCAGTACCGCTACACCCATGAGTGGACGGTTGGTGACGTCCTCATCTGGGACGAACGAGCAGTCCTGCACCGTGGACGACCATGGCCCTACGACGAACCCCGGACCCTGAAGAGCATCTGCTGTTCGGCCACGGCTGCAGACGGCCTGACCGCAGTTCGGGGAGAGCCCTGATCCCGATGGCAGAATTTATGGGTGCAGGAGGCTGTCGGCGAGGCCGTCGAGGATGTCGGACTCGCTGACCAGGCATTCTTCGAAGCCGAAATAACGCATGATGCGTACCAGGATGCACATGCCACCAACGATCACGTCAGCTCGCGCTTCCTCGAGACCCGGATTGTGGATTCGATCATCGCGCGGCTCCATGACGAGAGTGCGGTAGACGTCTTCGATTGCCGCCTTCGACAGGCGGAAATGATGGATCCGATCGCGGTCGTACTCAGCCAGTCCGATCTCCACTGCAGCTGCAGCCGACACCGTGCCCGCCAAACCCACAAACGTCTTGGCCTCGAACGACTGTGGGATCTCGCGAGCCACATCATCGAGATGCACCTCGGTCATCGACAGGCACGCCACGAGCTCCTCGGGGCGGGGCGGATCGTGCTCGATGTACTTCTCAGTCAGTCGTACACAACCGATGTCGAGCGACAGCGCTGCCTCGGCCTCTGTGGTGCCGTAGGCGAATTCAGTTGAACCGCCGCCGATGTCGGCGATGAGGAAAGGACCATCGTTCGGGTTCAGTTCGGCTGTGGCGCCCTGAAACGAGAGTTGTCCCTCTTCGAGGCCGGAAAGCAATTCGGGCCGAACGCCGATCACCGCCTCAACCTGATCGAAGAAATCCTCACGATTCGACGCATCTCGACATGCCGACGTGGCCACCGCCCGAACACGGCCTGCCTCAATGCCGTGGCGATCCATGACCCCTCGATACTCGCGAAGGCAACTCATGACTCGCTCGATGGCATCGTCGATCAACCGACCGCCAGCGTCGACGTCTTGACCCAGCCGAGTAATCGTCATCAAACGCTCGACCGTCTGCAGGCCATCGTGCACCAGCAGTCGCGTGGAGTTGGTGCCGAGATCGATGGCGGCGACGGATCTGGTCACCCGACTGCCTTCACCTGTTCTGCGGCGTTGGCCTTCGCTTCAAGTTGCTCAGCGACCCAACGCCCGACCGGATCGTCTCCCCCGGCGAGATGCCAGCCGTAATGGGCGTGGAGACATTTCACGCCTCGTCGAGTGCCGCCGACTCCGTCCGAAGGACGGGGGCCGACGTGACCAGTAGGGATCTCAGCATCTCGTTCGATGGCGTAACGGCGATGGGCGTCAGCGATCTCCTCCGGGTCGATGGCCGCCTCGGCGTCGCGCACTCCACCCTCAGACTCGAGACGCCCAACCTCCTTTCGCTCCTTGTCGCCACACAGCCAGTACAAGGTTGGCATCGGCCGGCCCGACCTGAGAATTGGCGCGTTGCGGAGCACGACCGGGTCGCCGGCCTCGGTGCGCACCACGATCTCGAAAGCTCCTGCGGGCGGGCGGCCAAGCAACTCCTCGACCCGCGCCCGGTCGGTCTCATTCACGGATTCGGTCATCGACGCCTCCAAACAGAACGCACAGCTACCACAAGCACGCCTGCAGCACCCAGAGAACCAAGCCGGCGAAACAAGGATGGCCGTGCCGCATCGAGGAGATCGAGCGCTTCTGGCTCTGGCATATCGATATCGGAAGGCTGATGGAACGGGTCAGGCTCAACGCCGGCGATCACCGCGGTGAGGTTTTCAGCGAACTGGGCTGTGAGCACCTGACTCAAATCAGGCAGGATGCGCTGGCCAATCTGGGCGACCCGTCCTCCGACCTCGATCGTGGCATCGACGTTGACCTGCGTAGTCGCCGCCGACATCTCCTCAAGCGTCGCCGTGATCCGGGCTTCGGCGGCTCCCTGTGTTCCATCGCCCTTGGCATGGATCACAATGCGTCGACGTTCTTCGTCCGGGGCAAATATCGCGTTTCCCGCGTACTCGGCCGATAGCGCGCCAAACCGTACTTTCACCACGCCGCGATATTCCTCATCCACCTTCTCTAGGAGAAAGGCACCCGGAACACACGGGGCAATACGCTCGACATTGTTCAACAGTTCCCACGCCGCGTCCACGGGAAGCGCGACGCCAAAGCTGTCGGTCAGCTCCATCGACGAAGATCCTCGAGGGTGTCGATATCAGTTGGATTGTCACCGAATTCCTTGTCGATCGGGACTGGACGGACCTGATCGGGACGGTGACGCACCAACGCCCGAGCGCCCTCGTCGCCCGTGACGGGCAGGCTCGCCCACATGGCTGCGCTCAGACGGGTAGGGGGTCGAAGCTCACCGTCGAATCGTGCCATGGCGAGATCATTCGGCACCTCAGCGACCTTGCGCCAGGTCTCCGCTGAGATGCCAGGCGAATCGCCAAGACCAACGACCACCGCGGCATGACCGCGTGAATCGGCGTAGGCGACAGCGGCCTGTAGTGAGGTGGCCTGGCCGTCTTCCCACTTCTCGTTGTGGATCAGCGTGACGGTGTCTGGCACCTGGTCGGCGAGATCGATCGCCCCGCTCACAACAACTACCTCGTCGAGTTCCGCGGCCACAGCTGCGTCAATCGAGTGCCGCAAGATGGTCTTGCCATTCACCACGGTCAAAAGCTTGTGATCATCGCCGGCGAACCGAGTCCCGGCCCCGGCCGCAAGGATGACGGCGGCAACGGTTGATCGGGGTTGGTGAGGCTGAGGTTGCATACGCCCAGTCTGGCCCGCCGAAGGGTCATCGATGCGCCTAGGGTGCGATCCATGGAACCGGAATCACTTAGATCGGTGGGCGCAGCGCCCTCAACCCCTCCTACTCTGCGGGTCACGATGCTGCTGGCCGACTCAGCACAGGTCGCCGACCGCAAGCTCTACATCCTGGGTGGCGGACTCACCGTCATCGGCCCACGTCCTCAGCCGCTTGGCGTGGCTATCCGCATCGAGGTTCCCTGGGATCGTGCCAACATCGCTCACTTGTGGCGACTCGACCTCCTTGACGAGGACGGGCACCCTGTTTCTGTGCGTGAGCAGGCGTTGGTTGTCCACGGACGCTTTGAAGCAGGACGACCCGCAGGCCTCAAGCCGGGCACTCCCCTTTCGGTGCCGTTGGCCATCACATTCCCCACACTGCCAGTCCATCCCGGCAAGAGCTACACCTGGCAACTTGCCATCGACAGCGAAACTCAGGTCGATTGGCGCCAGAGCTTCCACGTTCGCGCCGCGGCGCCAGGCCAGCCACCGATGCCGCCTCCTGCTCCGGGGGAACTGCCCGCGCGCTAGCCTCGCTCAGTCGTGGATCGGGCCCTCGGTGATCTTGAGAGCCCTCGCCTCACGGCCGGTGCCGCGGGAGATGATCTCCGCGGTGATCGAGATTGCCGTCTCCTCCGGTGTGCGAGCACCGATATCGAGCCCGATCGGCGAGTGGAGGCGATCCAGTCCGTCCTGGTCAACCCCGGCATCGACCAGACGAGCCGTGCGATCGTCGTGGGTGCGACGGCTCCCCATGACACCGATGTAACCGACACTGGTAGCCAGTGCGCCGACGACAGCGGGAACATCGAACTTGGCGTCGTGGGTGAGGATGCAGATCGCATCACGCGGGCCAAGATCGGAACCGACCCGGTCGAGCAGACGATCGGGCCAATCGACTTCGAGGTCGTCGGCCATCGGGAACCGTGCCCGGGTGGCGAACACTTCACGAGCGTCGCACACGGTGACCCGGTAGCCCAGAACCTTGGCGACACGACCAAGCGCAGCGGTGAAATCGACTGCACCGAAGATCAGCATCTTGGGCGGCGGCGCAAAACTCTCGATGAAGACGGAGACAACACCCTCGCGGGCTTCTCCGTGTTCGCCATAGTGCCGGATTCCGGTGCGACCGGCTGCAAGTTCGCCACGCGCATCACGGTCAATCACCCGATCGAGGTCGGCGTTGCCAAGGCTGCCGACTGTTGTCGGACCATCGGTGCCAGCGCGCACCAGGAGCTTGTTGCCGGTTCCTGGACCCTCAATCACCGTGGCAAGGGCGACAGGTGCCTCGGCGGTGATATCGGCTTGCAGTTGGGTGAACCACTCTCCGCCCTCGAACGCTTCGAGAAAGAGGTGGAGGGTGCCGCCGCAGGTCAGGCCGACGGCGAAGGCTTCGTCATCACTGAAGCCGAACGTGACGATCCGGTGGGTATCAGACTCGAGTACATCGAGCGATTCAAGGACCACGGCGCCTTCGACACAACCGCCGGAGACAGAGCCGACAACGTCACTCGATTCGGTGACAGCCATCGCCGCGCCTGGAAGCCGAGGGCCGGAACCCTCAAGATCGACAACGCGGGCAATCGCGAACTGTTGACCAGACGCATTCCAGCGATTGAAGTCGTCGAAGAGTTCTTTCACAGGTCCCAGGGTATCCCTGGGACCTGCACTCAGCCGATTCCCAATCGGATGAGGTCGAGCCGACGGCGCGAATCAGCGAGTTCGGAGAAGCTGGCGCCGGTGCGCTTGAGGTCGTGGTGGGCGTTCCACGCGTCGAGCAAGCGGTTGAAATCGAGGGAAATACGGGGTGCGGTCATGTCATGAGTGTACGAGAAATGCGACCTTCGTTGCTATCGATTTTCGGCTTATCATCGAACTATAGCACCAGTTTAGAAACCATTAATCTGTTTCTACCTTTGAATCAAACTAGTATTTGCCACATGTTTGACGATATCACGCTTCAGGTCCTTAGCGAGCTCAAGGCAAACGCTCGGATCTCGTACCGAGAATTGGGCGACCTGGTCGGCCTCTCGGCTCCCGCTGTAGCTGATCGCGTCAAGCGACTCGAACGCGATGGGGTCATCACCGGCTACACGATCGTGACAGATCAGGCTGCCCTGGGCTATCCCATCCAGGCAATCATCCGGGTCATGTCGTCTGGAACGAATGCCAGCGCGATTGACCAACTCGCCAACGATGCCCCCGAAGTCGTCGAGTGCAATCGAGTGACAGGTAGCGAAAGCCATGTCATCCGAGCCTGGTTCCGAGACGTCCAGCACATCGGTCATCTCGGCGAACGGCTCTGGCAATACGGCGACACGACATCAAACGTGGTGACGTCCACACCAGTGTCCCGGCGCCACCTCAGGCTTGGATAACCCGGTTCACGGAGCCCGCTGCTCCAACTCCCAGCGCGCCCAGCCACCGAACCAGAAAATCCCGATCGCTATCACCAGCAATCCGGGCCACGTGTCTGCCCAGCTCACGTCACCGATAAAGCCCTGCCGGGCCATGCGGATGACGTTAGTCGCCGGGTTCACTCGCGCCACGTCACGCAGCCAGCCGGTCATCAGCGACAACGGGACCTGTCCGATCGACGGGAACATCAGCCCAAAGGCCAGGACCTGCACAATCGCCATCGCCCGAATGTTGCCGATATGGAGCACCACAGCGAGCCCAAGGGCCCCGAGCACAAGCGATGCCCCAATTCCCGCCACATAGGCAATCAACACCGCAGCGACACCTCCAGGAAAATCTAGACCGCCGGCGATCCCGATCATGAGCACGACGGTGACCGGGATAACTGCACGTATGGCGGTGTGCGCCAGCGGGCCCACGATGATCGCACTGCGGCGAATAGGGCTCACGAGCAGGCGATCTATAAACCCGTTGTCGAGGTCCTGGGCCATGGCCCCGGCTGCACCGATCCCGGCGAATATCGAACCCTGCACCATTGCAAATGCCGCAACCCAGTTTATGAACTCGTCGGTGGGAAACGCCTCGACCCGCGTCACCCCTTCGAATGTTCCCGTGAACGACACGGCGAAGAATGCGGGCATGACGAGCATCGGGATCAGCAGTGAAGGCATCCGAACCAAACGCACAAGGGCACGGCGCGTCAGGATCTCGACCGTTGACCAGTACGGCGCCAACTCCCTCTCTGACACATGTGTTGGTGTCATGATCGGCGCAGCCTTGCGAGGTACGCCCGATACGAGACCCCCAGCGTGAAGACCCCCACAACTGCGATCCAAAAGAGCGCCTGACCAAGATCAGCAAAGGAGAATCCATCGATGGCAAGCCGACGAGTCGGGTCGATGATCAAGGTGAACGGGTTCGCCTCCGCGGCGGTCTTGTACCAGCCACTCATTAGCTCTGTCGGAAAGAACGCCGACGAGACGAATATGGCAATGAACGTCAACGGGAAGACTGCTTGCGTTGCTTCCGGAGAACCAGTCCAAAGAGCCACCGCCACGCTGATGCCACCTATGGACAGCGACAAGGCGGCAGCGATGACCACAATCGCCAACGCCGACGCGAAACCACCCTCGGGTGCTGCACCAAACACCACGAAGATCATCATCAGGACGGCGGCCAGAAGCGCACTGAATGCTGCGGCACCAGCCAGTCTCCCAATAAGCACTGACTGTCGCCCGACGGGTGACGCCATCAGGCGGTCGAAGAAGCCGGTCTCAATATCGGTGGCTAGAGCACTCCCGGCTTCGCCCGCGTTGAAGGAGATGCCCTGAAGGATGGTCGCGGGGAGGATGAATTGTAGGAACGAGTCAACCTCGGGGAACTGTGGCAACTCGGTTACCCGCTCAAACTGGGCCGAGTAGATGGCCGCCATCATGAGCGGAAAAATGATGCTCGGTGTCCACGCAGCCGGCTGGCGCCATGTGTTCACCACCGACCGACGGGCGAGTGTCGCAGCCTGCTCGATGACCACCATGCGGCGCGGCCGATCAACGGTGGCCGTCATGTTGCGGATGCTCCGGCCCCTTCAAGCCGACGCCCAGTGGCTTCGGCGAATACGTCATCCAGACTTGGAAGGTCGATCTCTAGGTGGCCGACTGGCACTCCAGCATCATCGAGCGCACGAACAACCTCGGCGAGTCGTGCCGTGCCACCTCTGAGACCGATGGCTACTCGACCGGCACGAGCCGGACGCTCCTCACCAAAAGCTGCCAACACGATGCGAGCCTCAGCGAGACGCCCCTCGTCTATCTCGACTCGCAGAGTCGGATCGCCCACTGCCGCTTTCAGCGCGGCCGGTGCGCCTTCACGAACAATCCGGCCACCATCGATGATCGCCACCCGCCCGGCAAGTTCATCGGCTTCTTCGAGGTACTGCGTCGTGAGGAAGACCGTCGTGCCCTCATCGTTGAGGGTGCGGACCTCCTCCCACACGGCCAATCGACTGGTGGGGTCAAGCCCGGTCGTGGGCTCATCGAGAAACAGCACCGACGGGCGATGGATCAGAGCCATCGCGAGATCAAGACGTCGGCGCATTCCACCGGAGTACTCACCGACCTTGCGGTCACGGGCGACGGTCAGGCCGACCCGTTCTAGCAATTCTCCCGTACGTCGGGTCGACTCTTTGCGTCCGAGGCCGTGCAGCACTGCTTGCAGACGAAGCAACTCGTTGCCAGTCATCAGGGGATCGATGGCGGCATCTTGAAGCGCGACACCAATCGACTTTCGAACGGCATTCGGCTCCCGCACAACGTCGAAACCGGCGACCCGTGCAACGCCCGAGGTCGGACGCAGCAGCGTGACGAGCATCCGGACAGTCGTGGACTTTCCCGCCCCGTTCGGTCCGAGGAAGCCGAATATCTCACCTTCTTCAACAACTAGGTCGATCCCGGCGACCGCGGTGAGATCGCCGAAGGTTCTTACGAGGCCTTCGACCTCGACGGGATGATGTGTCATGCGTCTCTGCCTACCAAGGCCATCGCAATTTCACGCCGCCATCGCCCTATGGCGTGTCGGATGTCTCGTCGTGCTGTACGCATCCGCTCACACCGGGGACGGTGTAGGTCTCAACCCCGGGCTGGACGTAGGGGCCAAAACAAAGGCCACGAATCTCGACCCCTTCCTCACCCGTGAGCGACTCGAGCTCCGCCGCAAGTTGATCGACCTCAGCCTGAAGCTGGATGTTGCGATCTTGGGCAGCATCGACCTCTTCTCGCTGCTCGACCCAGTCACCGATCGGATAGGCGGCGAGGCCTGCACCGGCCGCGAGCGTCAATACAAAAAGGATGGCACGTACGATCCGGCCTGATCGCATAGGGCGTGGCGGCCCGGTTCGCGTTGAACGACTCCGACCCCGCGGAGTCGTCGTCTTGCGTTTGGAGGCGCTTCGGGAGGCGGGCGGGCGGGTCATGGCTTCCGGCCTGCGAGGGCCGAGAGCCCGCGATAGGCCGCATCCTCGCCGAGCTGCTCCTCAATGCGAAGAAGCTGGTTGTACTTGGCAACACGATCACTTCGGGCCGGGGCACCAGTCTTGATCTGACCACAGTTCGTCGCAACGGCCAGGTCCGCAATGGTGGTGTCTTCGGTCTCACCGCTGCGGTGCGACATCACTGAGGTGTACGAATTGCGGGTGGCGAGCTCAACGGCCTCAAGGGTTTCGGTAAGCGAACCGATCTGGTTGACCTTGATAAGAATCGAGTTGGCAGTACCGACCGCGATACCGCGACCGAGGCGCTCCGTATTGGTGACAAAAAGGTCGTCGCCGACAAGCTGCACGCGATCACCGAGCGCAGTGGTGAGCTCAGCCCAGCCGTCCCAATCCTCCTCATCCATGCCATCTTCGATGGACACGATCGGATACTTGTCACAAAGACTGACGTACTCAGCAACCATCTCCGACGGGGTGAGGGTGCGCCCCTCTGCGGCAAGGTTGTACGTGCCGCCGGAGAAGAACTCTGTGGATGCGACATCCATTGCGAGGGCGATCTCCTCGCCCGGCACGCGACCGCTGCGCTCAATGGCATCAACAAGCAGCTGAAGAGCTTCCTCGTTGGACCCCAAGTCAGGGGCAAAGCCGCCCTCATCGCCCACAGCGGTCGAGAGCCCCTTGTCCTGAAGGACCTTCTTGAGAACGTGGTACGCCTCGGTTCCCCAACGCATCGCCTCGCTAAATGAAGATGCGCCGACCGGCATAAACATGAATTCCTGATAATCGACGCTGTTGTCGGCGTGCTCGCCACCGTTGAGCACGTTCATCATCGGCACAGGGAGGACGTGGGCGTTCGCTCCGCCGACATGGCGCCAAAGCGGAAGCTCAAGCTCGCATGCAGCGGCTCTCGCAGTGGCAAGCGAGATGCCGAGGATGGCGTTGGCGCCAACACGGCTCTTGTTGTCCGTACCGTCGGCGGAAATCAGTTCGGCATCAACAGCACGCTGATCGATGGCATCGAGCCCAACTACCGTGTCCGTAAGCTCGCCGTTGACAAATCCGACAGCGGTGAGCACGCCCTTGCCAGCCAAGCGGTCGCCGCCATCACGAAGCTCCACTGCTTCGAAGGCACCCGTCGAAGCTCCCGACGGCACCATGGCCCGACCCATCGCACCGCTGTCGAGCTCGATATCCACTTCGACGGTGGGGTTGCCTCGGGAATCGAAGACTTCTCGGCCGTGGACTCGTGCGATGATGCTCACTGGGGGCTCCTGCAAAACTCTGTGTTGGGCATAAGGCTAGTTGCCCTCGCGCGTAGGGTGACGGAGGGCGCGCGATCCGCGCGATTCGAACTTTGACAATGCGATGTTGACGTCACAACGTCAATGTCGCTGTCAGTGCCAATGTCGAACCGACAACTATCCCGCGACCCGCTTTGCTGCCGCCCACAGCGAGGTCAAGTCTGCCTCATCAGCGCAAGAAAGATCAACTCCCTGGTCCTCGGCAGACTGTTCCACGACTCGAAAGCGGCGGGCAAACCGTTGAGAAGCGGCCCGTAACGCTGACTCGGGATCGTGATCAAGGCGGCGAGCGACCTGAACGGCAGCGAAGAGCAAGTCGCCGACCTCATGCTCGCTCGGATCCTCTCGGACCTCAGCCAACTCGTCCTCAACATCGGCATAGGCCACTTCCGGACCACCGTCCCAGTCAAACCCAGCCGATGCGGCGCGCTTCTGGATCTTCAGGGCCAGCATCAGCGCAGGAAGCGACGGCGGAATGCCGTCCATGGCCGAGTCACGGCTCTTCTCCACTGCCTTGAGCTGCTCCCAGTTCCGCAGTACCGCGCTGGAGTCCTCGACCTCGACGAGGTCGCCGCCCACAGGAGGAAAAACGTGGGGGTGCCTGAAGACGAGCTTGTCGTGACAGCCACGAGCAACGTCGGCCACGGTGAACGAACCTCGCTCCGCTCCCAGGCGGGCATGGAAGAAGATCTGGTAGAGAAGGTCGCCCAACTCCTCGGCGAGATGTTCGTCGAGATCGGCATCGGCGTCGTCGTCATCCAATGCGGCCCGCGCATCCAAGGCCTCGATGGTCTCGTGGGTCTCTTCCAACAAATGACGACGCAGCGAAGCGTGCGTCTGCTCCTGGTCCCAGGGACACTGCTCGCGAAGAACCCGAACAAGTTCTTCGAAGCGAGCAAACTCGGCCGCCACCGGCACGGCCATTTCCGGGATATAGATCGATGTCAGGTGATCGGCTTCCACGTCGCGATCAAGGTCACTCCATGCCACCTCGAACACGGCCTCGTCGTCGAGCCCCAGACGCTGGAGAACGATCACCGACTCGGGTGGTTCTTCGACCGCCAGTTTGATGTCGCTCAGCACATGCGCCGCATGACAATGCGCCACCAACAGCGGGCCGGTCTGACCCGCGGCCGCGATCGCGAACCGATGACCATCGATGAGCCGTACACCTTCCTCGACCGGATCAATTCGAAGCGACGCCCATGCTGCGTCGAGAAATGACATGGCGGGCAGGATCTCAAGGTCGAGCCGACCGTCATCGGCCGCGACCCGAAGAAGTTCAACCGTGCGTTCGAGGACCAAAGGCGAGCCGGGCACGGCGTACAAAACCTCGCCCTCGCTGGTAGCGGCGATCAACCGTTCCGCGATCTCTTGGTAAACGGCCTCGAACGTCTCCCCCTGATCGTAGATCTCGTCAAACGATTGCGCGTCGCCCAGCACCGATGCCGCCGGGTGACGGCGGGTTCTCAGAAATGCGACCTTTGCATCAGCAATGGCCGCGCTGGTCTGTGGTGTCAGCAGAAGTTCGTCGGCAGGGCCGAGGCCGACAATGGTGAGACGACCGGCCATACGACTGACTCAGCCGTCGGTGGGAGGCGCCTGCACCGCGCCAGGAGGGAAGATCCAGACGCCAATGCTCGGATCGATGAAATGCTCGACGGCAATCGCCTCCGAAGCCAGTGCCACGATCTCATCAAATACCGCACCCTCAGCCGTACGTGTCGCACCCTCGTTGAGGGACGCGAACTGTTCCGGCGTAAGGGATGCGTCAGCGTCCTCAACCAGCGGACCCAGATAGCGCACCTCGATCACGTGGAATCCGAACTGGCTCTCGACCGGCGCGGTGACGCCCACACCGCTGGCACGCGCCCCATCCACATATTCCGCAACGAAGGTTGTCGTATCGACACAGCCAAGCTGACCGCCGGATGGGCCACTCGGACCCGTGGAGAGGTCCATTGCGACCGCAGCGAAGTCTTCACCAGCTTCAATCCGATCGATGGCGTTAAACGCATCTGCTTCGGTCTCGAGAAGGATATGGCTCGAACAGATCAGTTCAAGAGTGCTGTCTTGGGTCGAGGCAGTGGCCTGGGCGTACCCGTTCAGCGCATTGATCACGACCTGAAGATTGACGGCCGCATCGAACGCGAGTGTGTCTGTTGGCACCCCGGCAGCAATGGCGGAAGCCTCCGAGTCGACACGATCCTGGTCTGTGATCTCGATGCCACGTTGGGACAGTTGCTCGCTGACAGCCTCGACGAGAAGCCACGTCGTGACCTGGTCGGCGAGCGCCTGCGGTGACGGAGCTACGCCCGTCGCACCAGTGACAATGGCAAGGAGATCAGCGCCGGATAGCTCGACGCCGCCAAATCGAGCGGCGACATCGGGCATGTCGCGAAGCTCCACCCCATCTGGCGTCCCAGTGGTTGTGTCGGCGGCGGAGTCGTCAGCAACTTCGACGTCGGACCCGTCGACCGACTCGGTGCCGTCGTCCTTCATGAACGTAAAAGCGATAGCGGCGACCACGCAGATGGCGATGACCGCCGGCACGATCAGCAGAAGCGGTGAGGTCCTCGCGGCCTCCTCACGGGCGGCGCGGGCGGCGGGTGATTCAGAAACGTCGTTCACGAAGCGTGAATGTTATCGGCGATATCGGGCAGGAGGTCCGCCATGATCGACACCAATTGGTCGACCACAGTGCCTTGTTTCTTTCGCAGCGGCAGATGAAGTTCGTTCACCATCTCCTTGTAGATGGCCGTGTTACCCGCGCCCTTGACGGAGTACAGCCGCTGGAGGCGAACCTGGAGACTGTCGGGCAACGTGACCGGTGTGAGCTTGGCCACGTGGTCCGGGCCACCAAAACCGGGCCCCTTGGTAACCGTGATCTCCCGAACGCCGCTTCGCACACACTCCACTCGGAGCCGACCGACCTGGAGCAACGCCTCCGCCGGAGCCGGAATCGGGCCAAAACGGTCGAGCCATTCAGCGCGCACATCCTCGAGCGCTTCGATGGTCTCGATCGATGCCAGTCGCCGGTACGCCTCGAGCCGATTGGTTTCCTTGAGCACATAGTCATCGGGGAGATGGGCGTCACCGGGCACCTCGACCGCGATTTCGACCGGGTCTGGCACTTTCTCGCCTTTGAGTTCAGCGACCGCCTCAGTGACCATCTGGCAATACAGGTCGTAGCCGACTGCGGCGATATGGCCGGACTGGCCGGTGCCGAGCAGGTTGCCGGCGCCACGGATCTCAAGGTCACGCATCGCGATACGGAACCCCGATCCAAGCTCGGTGGCCTCACCGATGGTCTTCAGACGCTCGTATGCCTCCTCACTCAACACCCGATCGACCGGATGGAAGAGGTATGCGTACGCACGAGAACCCGCACGCCCGACACGACCACGGAGCTGATGGAGTTGGCCGAGTCCGAGAAGATCTGCACGATCCGCGATCAGGGTGTTGACCGTGGGCATATCGATGCCCGACTCAATGATCGTTGTGCAGACAAGCACGTCGTACTTGCCTTCCCAGAAGTCGATCACGACCCGTTCAAGCGTGCCTTCGTCCATCTGGCCGTGAGCAATCGCAATACGAGCCTCGGGAACGAGATCGTGAAGGCTCGCCGCCACATGCTCGATGTCTTGCACCCGGTTGTGAACGAAGAAGACTTGCCCCTCACGGAGAAGCTCGCGGCGGATCGCCTCAGCGACCGCTCGCTCCTCGTATTCGCCAACGTAGGTGAGGATTGGCAGGCGATCCGCTGGCGGCGTGTTGAGCAGCGACATATCGCGGATGCCGGTGAGACTCATCTCCATCGTGCGCGGGATCGGCGTGGCAGTCAGCGTAAGCACATCGACGTCGTGACGGAGCTGCTTGATTTGCTCCTTATGACTGACGCCGAATCGCTGTTCCTCGTCCACAACCAACAGACCGAGGTCCTTGAATTTGATGTCGCTTGAGAGCAGTCGGTGAGTGCCGATGACGAGGTCTACGTCGCCGTCTACCACCGCCTGCACAACTTTCTTGGCTTGGGCATTCGTGAGGAACCGGCTCAGCACCTCAACCCGGATCGGATACGCCGCCATGCGCTCGGTGAAGGTTGAATAGTGCTGTTGAGCGAGCAGGGTGGTGGGGACAAGGATGGCCACCTGCTTCCCGCTCTGGATTGCTTTGAATGCAGCGCGCATCGCCACTTCGGTCTTACCGAACCCGACATCACCGACAACGAGACGATCCATGGGCGACCCACGCTCCATGTCATTCTTCACGTCGATAATCGCGTGGAGTTGATCAGGGGTTTCCTGGAACGGGAATGTACCTTCGAACTCGCTCTGCCACGGCGTATCGGCGTCAAAGGCATGACCCGTTGACGTGACCCGGCGCTGATAAAGCACCACCAACTCCTGGGCGATCTCCTGGACCGCGCTGCGCACCTTCGCCTTGGCCGAATGCCAATCGGCCCCACCCATCTTCGACAGGCTCGGTGAGTCGCCGCCGGTGTAATGGCGAACCGATTCGATCTGGTCGGAGGGGACATAGAGCTTGTCGCCACCCCGGTACTCGAGGAGTAGATAGTCGCGTTCGTTCCCACCAATGGCCCGGGTTACCATGCCGCCGAACCGGGCAACCCCGTGCTGATGATGCACAACGTATGAGCCCTCGCGGAGATCCTCAAAGAATCGCTGCGAGTCACGCTTGCGCCGACGAGCGCGGCGGTGAGTACGTCGACGGCCGGTGAGATCGGACTCGGCCAACACTGCGAGCTTCACGGCTGGCAGAACCGCGCCGCGTTCGATCGCGGCGACCACGACGGCGCCAGCCGGGCTGGCCTCAGTCAGCGGACCGTCGACAAGAGCGAGAGCGACACCGCGCTCGGAGAGCAGTTGAGCCAGCCGAGACGCACTCGCGGCACCGTCGGCGGCGACCACGATGCGATATCCCTCGCTGAGTAAACTCTGAATCTTTCTGATCGTCGGCTCGATATCGCCGACCACGGGCTCCCACCCAGACGCGGCGACTACAGGGGTATCGGGGCCATCGGCGGTGGCCAGCATATTCCAGGACGGCGCGTCAGTCTCCGCAAGTAGGCGGTCGAACGGTACATGGAGCCGATGGACCGAATCGGCGTCAACATCCCAGGTGCGCGCTAGCGACGACGCAAGATCGACTTCCTCAGCCAGGATCTCGGCGGCACGATCGCGGATACGTCGAGGCTCGACAAGGACGATGAGCCCGTCAGCGGGAATCAGATCGGGGAGGACGAAGTGTTCGTCGATGAGCCATGGGAGCCAGGACTCCATGCCATCGAACAGTTGCCCGTCGGAGATTCGGTCCCACTGCTCGCGACCCCAAGGCTCCTGGGCCACCAGACTCGACGCGCGTTCTCGCTGCGCCTCGTCGGGGCGAAACTCTCGACAGGGGTAGATCTCGACGACGGGAATATCTTCGTTGGAGCGTTGATCAGCAACCGAAAATTCGGTCAGGCGATCAACCTCGTCACCCCATAAGTCGATGCGGATCGGCCCATCTGCGGTGCTGGGAAAGACATCGACGATCGAGCCGCGAACGGCGAGCTCACCACGATGCTCAACCTGTGCCTCTCGGTGGTAGCCAAGACCAACGAGTTCCTCGACAAGGGAAATCGGGTCGAGCACATCGCCCGGGCGAACGACGACCGGTGCGATGGCGGCATTTGGATCGAGCCGCTGAATGAGCGCCCTTGCTGGGGTGACCACCATCGCAGGCGGGTTGTCGCTCTGTAGCCGATGCAACACTTCGAGGCGCCGACCCATGGTTTCGACGCCGGGACTCACCCGTTCGAACGGGAGCGTTTCCCACGCCGGAAACAAGGCGACTGCATCCGGCCCCAGAATCATGGCCGCATCGGAGGCGAGTCGCTCAGCTTCGGCCTGCGATGACGTCGCAACGAGGACGGGGACGCGCTCGGAGGCGTCAGAAATTGCGCTCAACACGAGCGCTCTCGCCGCGTCGGGCACAGCGATGACCGGGTTACGAGACGCGAGAGCCGCTTGGATCGCTGGTTCATCGGTGAGCACGCCGCGTAGAGCAGCGAATGGAGCTCTAACCACCATTGAACCGATTCATGGCAGATTCGATGTCGCTGTCAGCGAGAAACTCGATGGCGTCAGCCGCCTCGCTTACAGTGCGATCGATCTCCGGCTGTTCGCGGCGTGCTGGTCGTCGCAAAACATAGTCTGCACCAGTCATCGTCCCTCTCTCAGGCTTATCCACGCCAACACGAATACGAGCGAACTCGTCACTTCGGAGGCTGGCACGGATCGACTTGAGGCCATTGTTCCCGGCCAGTCCCCCGCCAAACTTGACCCGTAAGCGTCCGACAGGAAGATCCAGTTCGTCGTGCACGACCACCAGGCGCGACAAGTCATCAATGCCAAACCGACGCACCAGCGCGACGACGGCCTTGCCCGACTCATTCATGTAGGTGCTGGGGATGGCCACAGCAACCCGCCGTGATCCGATGCGAAGCTCGTCAACTGCTGCGAAATCTCGCCGGCCGCGACGAAGCCGCCCACCGTGACGGCGAACGAGTTCATCGATCACCCAGGCACCCGCGTTGTGGCGGGTCCGGGCGTATTCCTCGCCAGGATTTCCGAGTCCGACAACCAAGAGGTCGGCGGGCGAGCCCGTCCGTTCCCCTGGAGAACGCCGAACCATAGCGATCCAGGTCCGGAACGTCAGTCTTCGCTGTCGCCGGAGTCGTCAGAGACAGCTTCTTCTTCTCCGACGGCTTCATCGCCGGCTTCGGCTGCAAGATCACGGGCCATGGCTTCGCGAGTCGAACGCGTGATGAGTGAAATCGCGACGGAGTCGTCACCGTCGGCGACGGCGCTAGCACCCTCAGGAAGCGGAAGGTCGGAAACCTTGATCGACTCACCGAGTTGAAGATCGGTGATATCGACCACAATCTCGTCAGGCACGTTGCCGGGCTTGGTCAAGATGATCAACTCATACATTGTCTGATCGACCATGCCGTCGGCGCGGGTGACCGCAAGCGCCTCACCCACCAGGTTGATCGGGATGTTGACCTCGATTTCCTGGTCGGCGCGAATCCGCATGAAGTCGATGTGAATGACATCGCGACGCACAGGGTGACGCTGAAGATCCTTGATGACGGTGAGGTGATCCGCACCATCGATCTCAAGAGTGATGAGGGCATTGAGGCCCGCATCGGTGGTGAGGGCCGCGCGCAATGCGGGCCATTCGATGGCGATCGGAATGGGGTCCGCCTCAAGTCCATAGACGACCGCGGGGATCTTGCCCTCGCGACGCAATCTACGGGCTGGTCGGGTGCCGCCCTTACGGCCGGTTTCAACGCTCAGCTGGAGTTCTGACATTCGGAAAAGGCTAGCGGGACAATGCCTCGCTTCCGCTGGATCAGGCCAGGTGATTGCCGTCGAAGATCTCGCTCACCGAGGTGTCTTCGAATACTGCAGAGATGGCGCGAGCGATGATCGGCGCCACAGACAGAACATGGATCTTGTCGGCCTGCTTCTCACTGTCCAACGGCAGCGTGTCTGTGACCAGAACTGTCTCTACCGGAGCATTCTTCAGTCGATCGATGGCCGGACCTGAGAAAACACCATGCGTCGTGGCGATGATGATGCGCTTCGCCTTGTATTCGTGCAGCAGTTCAGCGGCTGCACAGATGGTGCCACCGGTATCGATCATGTCGTCGATCAGCACACAGGTGCGACCCTCGACATGACCGACTATTTCTTTGGCCTCAACCGTGTTTTTCTCTTCGGACGAGCGACGCTTGTGAACGTAGGCGAGATCGGCGTTGAGCAGGTTGGTGTAACGCTCCGCAACCTTCATTCGGCCCGCATCAGGGGACACGATGACCATGTCGTCGTCGTCGAGATCGGACAGCCAATCGATGAGGACCGGCATGGCGGTGAGGTGATCGACGGGCCCATCGAAGAATCCCTGAATTTGCCCAGAGTGGAGATCAACAGACACGAGCCTGTCAGCGCCGGCGGCGAGAAAGAGATCGGCAAGTAGTCGAGCCGTGATCGGCTCGCGACCGGAGGCTTTGCGGTCCTGGCGGCTGTAACCGTAGAACGGCGCCACAACAGTGATTCGTTTGGCCGACGCACGCTTGGCGGCGTCGACCATGATCAGGTGCTCCATGATCGAGTCGTTGATCGAGCGACCTTCCCACCCGGCGTGGGTCTGCACGATGAAGACGTCTGAGCCGCGGATGGACTCGCCGTACTTCACGTGGATTTCACCGTTGGCAAACTCCTCGATGTTGGGAGAACCAAGCGGCACATCTAACTCATGACAGATCGCGGTGGCCAACTCTTGAGTGGCCCGACCGGCGACAATGTGGAGCTTCTTGTGGTTGAGCAGTTGCATCGGCATCCCCGTTGGCGGCCATAAAGTGTCGATCGATTTCCGCCCGGACTCGGAGCATAGAACGGTCCGGGCACAGTCGCGGCAGTGAGCTCAGATCCTTTGCAAGGAACTGCAAAAGGTCCAACGTGACAGTTGGTACCGATAACCGCATTCCTCTGCCGCCAGCGCGACCATGTTCAGTGGTCAAGCGGCCAAGTCGGCACGCATTGCTGGCCCGGCAGGACTCGAACCTGCAACATCCGGAGTCAAAGTCCGGTGTTCTACCAATTGAACTACGGGCCACTACGCCGCCACCGTAGCGGGCCAAACGGGTCGCACGAACCCGATACGGGGCAGCTTTCGTCAGCGCCGAAGCGACTGGGCCGGACTAGAGGCAACGATACCCCCACCGCTATCGACGACCAGGACCCGGTAGCGGACGGGTCCATCCCCTTGGGGAGAGCCATCGACCACATGGCCTTCGCTCGCCTGACGGGCATTGCCGACGAGTGTCACGCTGTCAAGCGCAAGCATTTCGCTCACTGTTGAGAACTCCTCGACGGCGTCATCACCCTCGCTGCGAAGGATCGCAACTGACCATGAGTCCTCGGCTCCACGAACGGTCCAATTGATGCGAACGCCCCCGTCAACCGAACGAAGCCGCATGCCAATCTCCACTACGGGCACATCGACAGGAGAGGCCGATGACGGATCGTCTGGTCCGCTGTCGCTATCGGGCTCATCATCGGGTCGAGAGCGGACCGTCGTCACGGTTGTTGGAGGCTGTGCATCGATCTCATCAGAATCGTCGGATCGGTCGACTTCGGGATCCACCGCACGGTCGTCATCGGTGCCCCCGTCCCTCGTTGGATCGTCATCGGTGTCATCCTCGTTAGTCCTCGTGCCTGAGGTGCTACTCGTGTCGATCGTTGTGGTGGTGGGGACAATGTCGGTGACAAGTTCACCGTTGCGAACGATAAGCACGGCAGCGACGTCCACCGTCACATCATCGATCGTGACCATGCCGCCGTCACGGATCTCGATGCGTGCTCCCTCAGTCAACTCAAAACCATCTGCGGGATCATCAATCGAGGTGCCATCGGGGAGATACACCGTGACGTTCTCGACATCGGTGAGGACGAAGGCCGCAGATGGACTCTGGTCACGAACCACAACCACGACCGAGGCGACCACGAGGAGCACAACCATGGTCGGCGCGAGCACTGCCACTCGGCGCCAGAGAGGCTGGCGAACCGGGGGTCGGCCACTCGCGTGCTGCACCCGGAGTCGAGCATCGAGTTGATCGACAAAACGATCCTCAGCTGCCCTGGTAGTGCCGCGCAACGCGGCAAGCGGGTCGTTGGGGTCGAAATCAGCGCCAGTCATCGCTCCCCCATCCCCGATTCGTTTTCAAGTTCACGTTGCAAAGCAGCGGTCGCTCGGTGCAACAACACGGCGAACGCCGGCTTGGCGAGGCCCATAGCGGCGGCCGCTTCTGCCTGGTTGAGTTCAGCCAAGTACCGCAGCCCCAACGCCCGTTGGTAGCGCGGGTTGAGGTTGTCAAGCGCCGCACGAAGCCGCGCCGCGTCGTGCTCAGCATCAAGATGGTCAATCTCGTCGACCGCCACCCGGTCGTGCAACCGATCGATGGCTCGCTGCCCCCTGTCGCCACTACGTCGAGCGGTCCGGCGGTAGTGATCGGTGAGTTGGTTTGAGGCGATTCGAAAGAGCCAGGGGGCGATCCCACCTCGCCGCCATTTGAATCCGTTGATGCTCGCGAGTGCCCGTTCGAAGGTGACCGCGGTGAGATCCTCGGCCAACTCCTTCGATCCGCAGCGACGGTGGATGAAGGAGAAGACCCGGTCGACGTAGAGGCGGTAGAGATCCGCGAACGCATCTGGGTCATGGCGCGCCTCCTCGGCGAGTTGCCGCTCTGCGGCAGGGTCAGGGGCTATCGGACGGCCGCGCACTGCCACCCATGCTCGTGCACGAGAGGGCGGCATGTGCGCATGGGCCGCCACCTCAGGACTCAGCGGTCCTGGACGAGGTCGCGCTCGAGACGGGTCTCCACATCACGCTCTGGATGGACATCAACCTCACGTGCTGTCACATGACCGACCTCACGTGCTGTTACATGACCCACCTCACGGTCTGGGGATCGATCATGAGGTCGAAACGCAACGTTGGCTGGCCGGCTCAGGCCAACCGTGTTCCCGTCGGCGTCAACCGCCTGCACGACGTACCGGTAGCGATGACCGCGAGAGACGTCATTGTCACGAATGCTGGTCTGATCGAGACCCGTCCGTGCGATGGCGGTCCGTTCCCCACCATCGGTGGTGCGCCAGACCACATAGCCGGCTGTTGAATCAGAGGTGGACGGGCGCCATTCACACGTCGCCCAAATGGCAATATCGGGAACCTCCCCGTCAGGCTCCACGGTGTCAGTCTCGCCTCGATGCCCATCACAGCGAAGATAAAGTGGTTCGATCTCTCGGTCTCGATCGTGGACGACCGCGCTCACCACCCGGCTCCGGCCGATGACCTCGCCTTCTGCGTCGAGAGCCAGTACGGCATAGACGTAGGCGGCGGGCACCTCCACGTTGGTATCTCGGAAGCTCCGGGTATCAGCTCGAAGTTCGGCCACCAGATTCCGGACGCCTGCCACTGGCCGTACCTGCAAATTGAAGAGCTGCCACGAAGCGATCGCTTGATCATCGATAGCGCGCCACTGGCAGCCGACAGTACCGATGCCCTCGTCAACATGTCCGCGGCAACCGAGCTTCACCGTCACAGGGACCTCGGTGTCGATCTGCAGGGCGTTGATGGCTTCGTCGGTGTTGATCTTTTCAACCCGTCGAACAGCAGCTCCAGCTGCTGTTACTGGTATGGCGACAAGGACTGCGAGCACCATCGCCAAGATGATTCGACCATGAGGACGGCGAATTCGTGACGTTCGTCCAGGCGGTCGGGTGCGGTATCGGGGGATTCGGGGGGAAGACACAAGGGTTTCCTTTTCTCAGCTTTAAAGTGGTTCACCCGTTACAACGCCGAACCCGGCTGGTGATTACACCTTGCACCGATAAATCTTGGGACCCTGATTCGGTCTGACAGGTGGCTCCTGCCCCTTTACGCGGTAGCGTCGCCAGCTGTGGGATCATTGATCAAGAAGCGCCGCAAGCGCATGCGTAAAAAGAAGCACAAGAAGATGCTGCGAAGGACGCGTCACCAGCGCAAGTAAGCGCTGGGGTCCGTTAGGACACAGGCACGGTCGACGCCACAACGCGTCCCGGGCCTGGGAATGCTCCCTCGACAAACCAGGTACTTCCGCTCCCAGCGAGGCAGGGATGCTGGCCCGTAGCGGCTGCAAGTTCGTCGCGCCATGTGGTCAGTTGTGGAGCAACCTGCAATGCCGCCGGTTCGAGATCGTTGCCATGATCGCCTTTGGGTCCACCCATCGCATCCCACGCGGCGTAGACCGCCGGCGTTGAACAACCAAACGGCGGCGTGGCCAGTGTGTAGGTCCGCGGCTCAAATGGCAGCGGTTCGATCAGTTCACCTACACCAGTAACCCGCGCCCGTCCGCCCACAAGGCAGAAGGCCACATCGGCGCCGATCGAGGCAGCTGCGATCTCATCGTCGAATTCAGCCCATCTCAGCACCGCTCCAGCATCAGCGGAGCCGCCACCCAGTCCAGCACCAGCCGGGATGTGCTTCGTCACCCGGACGTGCGCCTCGCGTCCGCACAGCTTCAACGCCCTGGTGACGAGATTGTCGCTCGTCGACAGCATCTCGTCACTCCATGCCGGACCGCCGAACTCCACACCGGTGCCTTCGGTGATCTCGAGCTCGTCGCCGAAGTCGAGCGTGACCATTTCCGCGTCGATCAGGTGATAGCCGTCGTCTCGAAACCCGGTCAGACGCAGAGAGACCGTGAGCTTGGCGGGAGCGATGACCGTGACCACAGAGGCAGACTACGGTGCCCATCATGGGACTCGGAACACGACCGTTCGAACATGGCCTTCTCGACCTCGGCGACAACAACTACGCCTGGCTCCAACCCGACGGCGGATGGGGCTGGTCAAACGCAGGCCTGATCGTCGATGGCAACGATGCCCTGCTCGTAGACACGCTCTTCGATCTACCCCTCACCCAACAGATGCTCGATGGGTTTCGCGCCGCGTTACCTGGCGTCTCGATCTCCACGCTGGTGAACACCCACGCCAACGGCGACCACTGCAACGGCAATGAACTCGTCACCGATGCCGAGGTCATCACCTCGGTTGCGGCGGCCGAGGAGATGGCGCACGAGAACCCCGAGATGATGCTCGGCTTACTCGAAGCTGCTCCTGGCCTCGGGGTCATGGGCGAGTTCTTCACCAACTGTTTTGGCATGTTCGATTTCTCCGGCATAAACCGACCCGATCCGAGCACCACGTTCACCGGTACGACATCTCGCACTGTGGGTGGCACTGTGGTCGAACTTGTTGAGGTAGGCCCCGCTCACACCGGTGGCGATGTGCTCGTTCGTGTCGCCGATCGCTCCACCGTCTACACCGGCGACATTCTTTTCGTGGAGGGGCACCCAATCCTTTGGGCCGGAACGATCCCGAATCTGCTTGCGGCCCTCGACCAGATCGTGGCCTGGGCCCCGGAAACGATTGTCCCGGGTCATGGCCCGGTGACGGACCTCGCGGGCGTGGCCGAGATCCGGGCCTACTACGAGTACTGCCACGCAGAAGCCCGCATCCGCTTCGATGCAGGGATGGACGTGGCCGCTGCAGCCGCCGACATCCAGCTCGACCGTTGGGCAAACTGGGGCGACCCCGAGCGAATCATTACTGTGATGGACGCCTGTTTCCGCGAGTTCCGAGGCGGCGCCTCCCCCTCCCCGATCACCGACCTGTTCGCTCAAATGGCCGACCGCTGGAAGGCCACTCGGAACTAGGTAACGCAGGGCCTGTCCCCGGCACTACTTCAGCGCGCGGGCCAATCGATCCCAGGCTGCGAGGTCGAGGGTTTCTGGACGGGCCTGAGGGTCGACGCCAGCCTGTTCGAACTGCTGGGGGGTGACCAGAGCACCGAGCGAGCGGCGCAGCATCTTACGACGCTGCCCGTAGGCGGATCGAACGAGTGGCTCGATCTCGTCTCGTGGCGACTCGACCGGGGGCTCAGCATGACGGTCAATCCTGACGAGGGCTGAGTCGACACGAGGCCGGGGGTGAAAGACGGTCGGCGGCACCCGTCCGGCGACACTGACGGTGCCGTGGTAGGCGGCCAGAATCGACGGAATCCCGATGGCTGAATCGCCGGCGTGCGCAGCGAGCCGTTCGCCAACCTCTAGCTGCACCATCACGAGCATCGACGTCATCTGGGGGACGTCACGGAGTAGATCGAGGACGAGCGGCGTTGCGATGTTGTACGGCAGATTGGCAACAAGCTGCCATGAGTCGTGCTCGGCGAGCTCAACGTCCCAGTCGATCTCACGAGCGTCGCCTTCGATGATTCGCACAGGCATGCCCTCGACAACCTCTCGAAGGATCGGAACAAGGTTCTTGTCGGCCTCGACCGCGGTCACACGTGCACCAGCCTCGACGAGCGCGATCGTCAGCGATCCAAGACCCGGACCGATCTCGACAATGTTGGAGCCTGGTCCCGCGCCGCTGAGGGCGGCGATCCGCCGAACCGTGTTGGGGTCAACCACGAAGTTCTGCCCAAGGGCGCGCCGGGCTTCAAGACCATGACGGTCCAGCAGAGCGCGAATGTCGGCAGGCGTGTGAGTCACGCCCCCGACGGTATAAGTCGAATCGCTATTGCAGGTGCACGCCACACCACGGCCATGGCGATGGTCCGCTCATGTCGTAGAGCGCCAACGCCTGTGCGTCCTGGTCAGCGGGAGCTGCGGCCGCCGGATCCACGCCAACGAGCGATGGGTTGACGACACCGGCAACCCAGTCCCAGGTGGCCGGGCTGAACTGATACGCACCGCGATAGGCGCCGGTGGGACTCAGCGCGTCATAGCGGCCCCCAGACTCACAGTGCCGCAGCGCCGCCCACTGTTCTGCACTTGGCCCACCAGTAGGAGCAAGCGTCGTGGTGGGTGCGGCGGCTGTCGGTGGCACGGTCGTTGGCGCAACAGTCGTTGGGGGCACGGTCGTTGGCGCAACAGTCGTTGGGGGCACGGTCGTTGCGACCCGAGCCCGTTCGGCAGCCCGTGTCACCGCGAGAGCGGCAAGGCGCTGCTCTTCCTCGAGCTCGGCCTGGTGGCCTTCATGTGCCAGTTCTTCTGCCCGATCGAGGGCCTCGGCTCGGTGATTGGAGTAGGCGAAGGCATAGCTGGCGGCCCGCTCCGAAAACTCAGCCACGTCGAGGCGGCCCTCGAGCGCGCTGAACGGCGCTGCACTCACCGCTGACGGGAGTAGCGAGACCACCGAGACAACGACGGCGCACGCGAGGAGACGCGTGGCACTTCGCCCAGGCATATGACCGATCATGAGTTACAACTCTACGACGGTCGTAATGCAAATGCAATCTAACTCAGTGGCCGTCGATGCCAACCACGGCGGTTAGCCGAGCTCTCGACCAGTTGTCGTCGGCGGTGAACCTTCGCCGCCCGGCTTAGCTGGGCTACGCCAAAGGCCCACTTCTTTGACATGGGTTCGTGCTTCCTCGGTTAGTGCTTCGATCCGGTCAATACCGGTGCGATCGGTTTGGCCGACCGTCAATGACAGATACGCGGCCGCACCGAGCGGCAAGGGGATCCAGAAGTTGACGAGCCGCCACGACACCACGCCGAGGAGAGCAATGCCCGGTGGCGTACCGAAGCCCACGAGTGAAGCGACCAATGTGACCTCCATGACTCCGAGGCCTCCAGGGGTGATCGGAACCGTCGCGATGACATTGGCAAGCGCAAACGCGATGATCAGGCCATCGACGCGGCCCCAATGCCCGTAGGCCCCGAGGAAAACCCATAGCGCTGCGGCGCCAAGCAACCAATACGCCGCAGACCATGCCGCCTGACGCACGAGTTCGCGACCGTCACCGGTGAGCTGAGCGAGCTGAGATGCGAGCGTGCGAAGAGCTCCGTCGATGAAGTCAGGGTTGACGATCCGAATGAACATGGCGAGACGACGCGCCGAACTGACGACTCGCTCCTCGCCTCTTGTGATGCCGACGACCAGCCCAACCAGGGCAAGCACGATGATGAGCCCAATAACGGCAGCGACCAGATACGCGACATTGATACCCGACACGGGCACCGAAACGAGCAAGGCGAGAAATAGCAAAACGATCAGCACCGCGGCGGACTCGACACTCTGAGTGCCCACAGAAAACCCCGCCTCTGGACTCGGCACACCAACACGGCGTAGAAGTCGATAGGAGATCACGCCTCCCACGGCGGCACCACCCGGCACGACCCGACTCGCCGCTCTTGCGGCCATGACAACCCGCTGAACCGTCCAAAACGATGGCCGGACCGTGCCCGGAAGCAGCGTCCGGATCAAATGTGCCACACAAACGAGGGACGCCAGTTCGGCGCCACTTCCAATGAGGAGCAAACTGCCATTAAGGTCACCGATCAGCGATATTGCATCGCGTGTGCCCCCAAGCTGGGGGAGGACGAACGTGTTGAGAACGAAGAGAGACGCGAGCACCTGAGCGAGACGCACCATCGGACGCCGGAGTCTTCGCTCGCGTCTCGTCTTCACCACGAAACAACCTCCGCCTGGGCCATACAACTCGGCTGCCTAGTGCTCAAAGGACGTTTCGACGTACGCCGACCGTGCTGCTCGCCGAGTCCAGTCGTGACCTCTTCGAACTTCGCAGATATTTCCCTCGCTCGAACGATTCGCCATACGAGTCGTCCATGAGCAGCAAGGAATGAATCACATAGCCAGGTTATTGGACCGACCAGCATCGACGAAACCAACGAACCGATCACAGGAGTAGATACTTAGTGCCGTGGCGCGCTGGCCTTTATCGACGTGAGATCAACGCCGCTCCCACCAACACAAAACCGAGTCCAATGATCTGTACCGCTTCGATCGATTCACCGCGGACCATCACTCCAAGCACAATCGCCACCGCGGGTACGAAATAGGCAACGACTGAGCCCCGCTGTGGACCGACTCGACCAACCAACGTGGCGGAGAGAACTCTCGAGAACCCGGTGCCAACGATGCCGAGAAAGACAATGGCCAGAACCGGGCCGAGATCGAACTCCGACGATCGGAGTCCAGCGAGGCCAAATGGGGTGAGCATCAAAGCGGCCAGGGCCTGCGCTTGGGCGACGACGACCAACCCGCCGTAACGCTGCTGAAGCGGCACCACGACGTTATTTACCGTTGCGTAGCCAAGAACTGCGAGGAGCACGAGGCCGACCTCGACTACGGGTGCGTTCGCACCGAGAACGTCCGGCGCGGCCATTGCCGCGACTCCGACAAAGCCAGCGACGAGTCCTAGAACCTGCCCGCGAGTCACTGCCCGATTCCCGAGCGAAAACGCCAGCACAAGGGTCGCCACCGGCGTTGCCGAGGTGATCATCCCGGCAACTGCGGAATCGAGTTCCTGCTCGGCGACGGCAAAGAGAAGTGCCGGCGCAGCGTTCCCAGCGATGGCAATTATCACCACGCCTTTCCAGTCGGCTCGATCGATTCGGCGACGCGAGCGAGGAATCAGTAGCAGGGCGACTGCACCGAGAACTACCCGAAGCCAGGCGACAACACCCGGCGCAAGCGAGTCAAGCCCGATTGCGATCCACATAAACGCGGATCCCCAGATCAGTGCCAGTGCGCCGATGATCGCCCAATCGGTGGCTGCAAACGCGCCATCACGCGACCCGATTCCTGTTGAGCTCATGGGTTCAACCCAGGTCGTAGAAGGCTGCGCCTGTTGCCCAGGTGACAGCTTCGACGTCTACTACCGAGATGTCCTTGACCTCCGCGATCTTCGCCCCGATCAACGGCACCAGGGCCGGCCGATTGGGCGTACCGCGATGAGGGACCGGGGTGAGATACGGCGAGTCGGTCTCGACCAGAAGCTGATCCAACGGACACTCGAGCGCGGCAACGCGCAGGTCCTTTGCGCTGGGGAAGGTCACGATGCCGGAGAACGAGAGCAGGGCCCCGCGCGTTCGTGCCTCCACGCCCTCATCGGGGCCACCGGTGAAGCAGTGAAAAACCGTGCGACGAGGGGTGCCTTCCCGGTCGAGAATCTCGAACGTCTCATCCCATGCTTCACGCGAGTGGATCACGAGTGGCATGTCGTGGCGATTCGCCATCTGGATCTGGGCGGCGAAGACATCACGCTGCACATCCCGCGGTGAGTGGTCGTAGTGGTAGTCGAGGCCGGCTTCTCCGACGGCAACGACCTCCGGTTCAGCAAGGAGATCTTCGATACCGTCAAGCCCACCGGAAGCATCATGTGGATGCACACCCGCGGTGGCCCACACTCCCTCGTGTTGACGAGCGACAGCGAGCATCTGTAGCGATTGCTCAAGATGACATCCAACCGACACCATCCGGGTCACGCCCGCCTCGCGAGCGGCCGCGACCTGCTCGGCTCCGTCTTGGCCGGGCGGTAGATGACAGTGCTGATCGAACCAGGCCACGTTCAGGCCGACTCGTCGTCGGAGTCCTCTCCGAGGATCTCGTCGACATCGACCTTCACGAACAAGGGCGTCGGCTTGGCGATCGGCGTACCTGGAGCGACCGGAACACGCTGCCAGCCTTCAACGGCACCAAGGATGTCGTCGAGAAGGGCCGAGCTGAACGGCAGATACGGGCCGAATCCCACCCGGACACCATTGATGGCGTCGAGGGCGGTGGCCAGCACCACGCCGGCACGTTCGGGATCGGTCTTGGCTAGCTTCCATGGTTCGGTGGCGTTGAGGTAGGCGTTGACCTCACCGGCCGCATCCATTGCGGAACGAAGCGCGGCGCGCAGTTCGACACGACCAAGCTGACCATCAGCGGCCGCCAACAACTCGTCAACGCGGGCGAGAATCGCTTCGTCCTCGGCCGATCGGCCATTGCTGGCCGGCTGCTCTCCATGGTTCTTGGCGATCATCGACAGCACGCGGTTCACGAGGTTGCCCCACGTGGCCACAAGCTCTTCATTGATTCGGCGGGCAATCTCCTCGATCGAGATGTCGGTGTCGGACTGCTCAGGGAAGTTCGCGGCAAGGGCATAGCGCAGACCATCGGGTTGGAAGAGGTCGAGCCCCTCCTGCACGGTGAGGCCAACGCCCCGGCTGGCCGAGGCCTTGCCCCCCTTGAACGTGACGTACTGATTGGCCGGAACGTCATCGGGTACGTGGAGCTCGCCCGCACCCATCAGCTGTGCGGGCCAAAACAGGCAATGGAACGGAATGTTGTCCTTGCCCACAAAATAGACGTGGCGACTCTCGTCGTTCTCCCACCAATGCCTCCAACGCTCGTCGTCACCTTGGCTCTGTGCCCACTCCTTACTTGCGGACAGGTAGCCGATCACAGCGTCGTACCAGACATAGATCCGCTTGCCGGGGCCGAGATCATCGACCGGCAACTCGATGCCCCAATCGAGGTCGCGTGTAATTGCTCGATCGTGGAGTCCTTCTTCGATCCACCCCATGGCGAAGTTGAGAACGTGGGGTCGCCAGCCCTGCTTTGCCTGCAGGAACTCGCGCAGGAGCTCATTGAAGTCGGAGTAACGGAAGTAGAAGTGCTCGGTGGAGCGAAGCTCGGGCGAAGCGCCCGTGATCTTGGAACGGGGGTCGATCAGCTCAATGGCGTCGAGAGTCTTCCCGCAGTTGTCGCACTGGTCGCCGCGGGCCTCGCCGTACGCGCAGTGAGGGCAAGTGCCCTCAATGTAGCGGTCAGGCAAGAATCGCTGAGCTTCGGTGTCAAAATACTGATCCGACGTGCGCTTGTCGATATGGCCGTTCTCGAGCTGGGCAAGGAACATTTCCTGGGTGACTTGGGCGTGGTTCTCGGTGCCGGTGGTGGTGTAGAGATCCCACGAGATAGCGAGTTCGCCCCACTGCCGGACGATCTCGCTGTGGTACCGGTCGACAATGTCTTGAGGGGTCACCCCTTCGGCATCGGCGCGCACCGTGATCGGTGTGCCGTGCACGTCGGAGCCACTCACCATCAGCACCTCGTTGCCCTTCAATCGCTGATGGCGGGCGAAGACGTCGGCAGGGAGGTACGCACCGGCAAGGTGCCCGAGATGACGGGAACCGGAGGCGTACGGCCAAGCGACAGCAACTAGGACCGGAGTGGAGGTACTGGACATCCCTGCCGAGGCTACCGGTGCAGCGCTAACCCCTGGTGGCGGTTTCACGTCAGCTGGCGTTGCGGTCGGAGATCTCTCGCAAAACTGGTGCTGAAGTCTGACCGAGAACCGGCTCGTCGGCGGTGGCAAGCGAGCGAGAACGCACATCATCGATCTGGTCGAGTTGGCGCTCCAACTGCCGACGCCGCGGACCAGAGAGCTCTTCAAAGCTGTTATTCAACGTTGAGATGTGGCGCTCTACTTTGTCGATCTGGCCCGAGAACCGCTGCCACTGCTCACCAAAGGACGACAGACAGTCGAGGATCTCTTCGGAGGCTCGCTCTACCGCAAACGTGTCCATGGCCTGACGGATCACACCGAGTACGGCGAAGAGGGTCGTGGGTGAACACAGCACGACTTTCTGGGTGAGCGCGTCGTCGAGCAGGTTCGTATCGTGCTCGTGGATGAAGCCGTACACACTCTCGTTGGGAATGAACAACAGGAGGTAGCCGACAGTCGTGTCGGTGGCCGCGTAGCCGCGGTTGTTGAGCTCCTTGACTCGGTCACGGACATCGCGAAGGAAGCGGTCCTTCAATGCTGATGCCTCGGTATCAGTCGGTGCCTCCAGATGACGGAGGTAATTGGTCACCGGAAACTTCACGTCCATGTGCAGCAAACGGTCATTGGGCAGCAAGAACGTGAAGTCGGGCTTGGTGCCCTCACTCAGGATCCGTTGTTTTTGATAGTTGATGCCTTCACGCATGCCGGCCGAACGAAGTACGTCTTCCGCCATGCGCTCACCCCACTGGCCGCGTGCTTGCGGGCTGGCCAAAGCATCGCGCAGTGACTGTGTGGTGTTGGCCAGCAGTTGCTGCTGTCGGGTGGCAGCCTCAAGACTTTCAACGAACTGGCCGTGCTGCTGGGCTCGTTCCTTCTGGAGTTGCCCGACAAGCCCACGGAGTTGGCCGAGTTCGGCGTTCATGGTGGTGACCTGGTGGCCGAGGCTCTTCGACATGCCTCCGACCCGCTCGCCGATCGAGTCGGACAAGCCGCCGACCCGTTCGGCAACAAGCTTGTCGACCGAATCGACCTTGGTTTCAAGCGACGAGACGATGGCCCCAAGTCGCTCATCGAGGTGTTTTTGGGCACCGTCCATCCGTACGTCGATGGCCGCACGCCGATGCTCCAGCTCAGCCGTGCCCGTCTGCAGCCTGCTGTCAAAACTCTCACCGGCCGTGTTGACGACCTGTTGAACGACGCTCGCAACCTGAGCATCGTGACGGGAACGACCGATATAGCTGGCAATGATGGTGCCGAGACATGTGGTCATGAAGACAGCGATCAGGAGGGCAATCACGAGCACTAGTTGCATGAACCGAATACTACGAAGGAGGTGTGACACCGCCAGAGATCGTGAGAGCCAGGTCGTACACCCGACCGCGACGAACACCCAGGTCAGACGCAATTTTGGCAATTGCATCACGACGAGACAAACCCGCCTCCATGAGAGCCCGAATGGCAGCCACGATTGTCTCATCATCAGCCTCAGCGGGTGGAGCCGCTCCGGCGATCACCAACACGATCTCACCTTTCACCCCACCGTCGGCCCAGGCAGCCAACTCGTCCAAACTCCCTCGCACGAACTCCTCGTGGAGTTTGGTGAGTTCACGAGCCACCACTGCGCGCCGGTCACCGCCACAGACATCGGCCAGGTCGCGCAATGTCGCAGCTAGCCGATTCGGCGACTCGTACATGACCGACGTGGCGCTTTGCTGAGATATCTGAGCCAACGCAGCCGTGCGGTCGCCGCCCTTGCGAGCAAGGAAACCTTCGTAGACGAATCGCGAAGTCGCCAACCCACTTGCCACCAGCGCGGCCACGACCGCCGACGGGCCGGGAACCGTGGTGACGGTGTAACCCGCCTCCACCACGGCAGCGACAAGTCGCTCCCCCGGGTCAGAGATCGCCGGTGTGCCCGCGTCGCTCACCAGGGCCACCCGGTGGCCGGCCGCCAACTTGTCGAGTACCACCGCGATGCCAGCACGTTCGGTGTGATCGTCGAGTCGCTTCATCCGAACGCCCGTGATGCCGGCATGGACGAGGAGTTTGCCGGTGCGACGGGTGTCCTCACAGCAAATCAGTGCGGCCCCTGAGAGTTCCGCAACGGCGCGCGGCGACAGGTCGCCGAGGTTTCCGATGGGCGTCGCCACCAGGACGAGAGTGCCGGTCACTCGCGAATCTCAAGCAAATCGCCCACGTTCACGCCCCAGGAACGCAGGCTGCCGGCCTCGCATTCGAGGACGGCACGGGCCTTCAGCCGCCATGGACCGAGCCGCCATGGCGCCATTCGGGCGACACGTATGACCCTGAGCTCACGATCCAGATGAGCGACATCGATCGCGAACCGCATCCTCAGTGTGTGGACCGAACGCGCAGGCTGAAGCAGCAAGGCTCCTTCGATGCCATCTCTTCGGAGTAATCCGGCGCGCCGAGCCGACGGACTATCCGCAATCTCCAGTGACGCCACCACGCGTCCGTCACGCACTAGCCAAGGCATGAGTGAGAACGTAGACGCTCAGGTGCCGTTGCGGGTGTGAACTCACTCGAAGATCTCAGTGACGGGCGCGAGGTCGTACTCGACCGCGTCGCTGGTCGAGACAGCGTCAGGCGTTGGCCGGCTCGAGTTGGGCGGCCTTTTCCTGGCGCCGGGAGGCGATGCGGGCACCGACCTTGCCGACGCGGGCGATGTGCTTCATCAATGCCGCACGGGCCTCTTCGGCCTCGCCGCTGAGCCCCTCGAGCGCGTCGACCTTCCAATCGCGGACAATTACCGGCTGGAGAATCTTGTCGTGGTGAATGGCCAGGTCGTAGATACCGGCGTCGGCGATGGCCTTGGCATGGGCACTGAATCCGGGAATGCCGGTGCCGGGCATGGCGAAGTCACGCACCTGGTTCCAGATCGCAATGACACCGTGCGACGGGTCAGCGTCGAGGACCGCCTGCATAGCGTCTCGATAAAAGAGGTAGTGCAGGTTCTCGTCGGCGGCGACACGCCGCATCACCGCCCGACCCGCGGGGTCGGTGACCATGTTGCCCGTGTTGAAATGCGAGATACGGGTGGCGAGCTCCTGCAGCGAAACGTAGGCAAGACCCTCGGCAACGGTTGGTGGTTCGCGGGTCTCTCCGCTTTGGACCTGTGCCATACGCCCACGCTCAAGCTCGACCGGATCGATCGATCGGGTGGCCATCAAGTAGCCGTTGAGAACGATGCCGTGGCGACCCTCCTCAGCGGTCCAACGGCGAACCCATTCGCCCCATGCGCCGTCGCGTCCGAACATGCGCTCGATGTCGCGGAAGTAGTAGGGCAGGTTGTCCTCGGTGAGAACGTTGACGAACAGGGAGCTCCGCACGGCGGCGGGCAGGTTGACCTCGTCGGGCTCCCACTCGTAGTCGGCCTCATAGTCTTCGGCGTTACCCCAGGGGATGAGGGTGTGGGGAAACCACTCAACGGTAGTGCTGAGGTGCCGTTCGAGTAGGCGTTCGCCAGTACTCGCAAGAGCTTCGAGGAGGTGTGCGTCTACCGGTGTAGCCATAGTGACCGTCAGCCTACCTGCCGGTCGGCAGGGAGATCGAAAAACGTGGGAAACGGACAGAAGTTGTCGTCACGAAACTCTGACTCTCACATCTGGCTGGGGTTACAGCGATACAGCCCGGGCGCGGAGCCCCGCGCCATCATCATTGAGATCAGGTGCCGTCGACTCCATGCGCGGCAACTCAGACGTTGAAGCGGAACTCCATCACATCGCCGTCCTGGCCGATGTAATCCTTGCCCTCGGAACGCACCTTGCCGACATCGCGCGCCGCTGACCACGAGCCGGCTTCGAGCAGCTCGTCCCACTGGATCGTCTCGGCACGAATGAAGCCTCGCTGGAAGTCGGTATGGATGACGCCGGCACATTCGGGGGCGCTGGAGCCGGCGCGAAACGTCCAGGCGCGGCTCTCTTTCTCGCCCGTCGTTAGGAACGTACGCAAGCCAAGCATGTGGTACGCGCTTTTCAGGAAGCGTGGAACGGCACCATCACCGAGGCCAAGGGCCTCGAGCATCTCGACCCGCTCGTCTTCTTCCATGAGTGCAGCTTCGGCCTCGAGCTGTACCGACAGCACCACGACCTCAGCGCCGTCGAGTTCTTCGCGGACCGGTGCGGCAATAGCGTCTTCATCGCCGATCTGATCCTCACCGATGTTGAGCACAGCCATCACCGGCTTGTTGGTGAGGAAGAAATACTCCTTGAGCTCAGCACGGTCGTCGGCGCGGAGATTCGCTCGGTAGAGCGGCGTGCCTTCGCTGAGATGATCAACACACGTCTGCAGAAGCGCAGCCAGCGGCTTCAGCGCGGCGTCGCCCTTCATCGACCGTTGCGTCTTGTCGAGGGCCTTCTCGGCGGCAGCGAGATCGGCAAGCGCTAGTTCGATCTCGACGACACGCAGGTGCTCCAACGGATCGGATGGGCCTGGTACATCGTCATCGGGGAACGCCCGCAGTACGAAAACGATGGCATCGACCTCACGTATATGTGAGAGGAACGCGTTGCCGAGACCTTCGCCCTGGCTTGCACCCTCAACAAGACCACCGATATCAGTGAACTGCACCGCGGCGTGCACGATATTCTTGCTCTCGCTCATCACTGCCAACTGGTCGAGACGATGGTCGGGCACCTTGGCCACGCCCACGTTCGGATCGGTCGTGGCGAAGGCGTATGGGGCCGCATGGGCACCGCCACCAGCCAGAGCGTTGTACAGCGAACTCTTGCCAGCATTGGGGAGACCGACGAACCCGAAGCGTTCCATAACCCGGTCGAGGCTATCGACGGACCTCCGACTACCGTTGAGGTGTGACCGAAGCAATGAAGATCCAGGACAGGGAGTCCTCGAAGGCAGCACGCGACATGGTCGATGCGGAACGTACGTTCTCAAAGTCCATCGCCGTCTCCGCCATTCGCTGTTCGCTCACCTACGTCCTGATCCCATTCGTGTTCCCGCTCGTCGGATGGGGCACAGGCGCCGGACCGTGGATCGGACTACCGATCGGCATCGCCGCAATCGTCGCCAACGTTGTGAGCATCCGCCGGTTCCACCGCAGCAACCACAAATGGAAACGGCACATGACGGTGGTCAACGTCGGCATCATTGGACTGCTCGTCGTTCTCGTCATCGTCGACGCCGCCGAACTCTTGGGCTAACTGAACTGTTGGGCCAACGCCCGAACAGCTGAGTAAGTTCTCGGCGTGACAAATATCTATGACGTAAGCGACACAGCCGTCGATCGGTTCGCTGAGAACGATCCTCTTCTCGCTTCCGAGGTTGGACTTGCCGGCCAGGATCATCGCTGGCCAGACCTCTCGCCCGAGGGCGCGGCAGTTGGCCGTGACCTCGCCGCAGCGATCAAAGCCGAAGCCTTGGCATGCCCAACCGGTGACAGTGGAGCCATTCTCGCCCAACGGGTTCTGGTCGACGACTGCAACGCCAGGATCGAGTCGTTCGACGCGCACGAACACCTCCGAGATCTCAACAACATCGTTTCGCCGCACCAAAACATTCGCCACGCGTTCGATGTCATGTCTACCGACACGGCAGAAAGCTGGGAGCTGATCGCCTGCCGACTCGAGACAATCCACGAGCCGGTGCAGGGCTACCGGGCCTCGCTCGACGAAGGACTCCGTCAAGGCTTGGCTGCTGCACGACGCCAGGTCGAAAGCGCCATCGCTCAGGGCGAGATCGCGGCTGGCGCGAACTCCGCGTTTCTTCATCTCGCCGACGCCGATGTCGAACCGGCGCTTACCGAGAGACTCCGCACCGGCATCGAACATGCTCGCCAGGTCTTTGGCGAACTCACCGAGTACCTTCGCTCCTCCTACCTGCCCGCCGCTCCCGAAGATGACGCTGCTGGCCCTGAACGCCACGCCCGCTTCTGTCGACAGTGGCTGGGCACCGACCTCGATCTCGCCGAAACTTACGAGTGGGGCTGGACCGAGGTTGAGCGACTCTGGGTCGACCTCCAGGATGCCTGTCGGGAAGTCATCCCTGGCGCCGAACCGGGCGAGGTGATGGACCGACTTCAAACCGACCCTGACTACGCGGCCAATTCCCTCGGCGAATTTCTCGAGATCATGACTGCCCAGCAGGAAACGGCGAGGGCGGCCGTTGTCGGCACTCACTTCGACATACCAGCCGAACTTCAGCCGGTCGACGTGAAGATCGAGCCGGCCGGTGGCGCATCGGCTCCTCACTATGTTCCCGCCAGCGAGGACCTGAGTCGCAATGGCTGCGTCTGGTACCCGGTGGCGGGAAAGACGTTCTTCCCCCTCTTCGGCGAGATCACGACCGCGAACCATGAGGGCTACCCCGGCCATCATCTCCAGTTCGCAGCCCAACTGGCACAAGGCGACAAGCTTTCTCGCTACCAGCGCCTGGTCTCCTGGAATCCAGGCTCCGGCGAGGGGTGGGCTCTGTACGCGGAGCAACTCATGGACGAACTCGGTCTCCTCGAACGTCCAGAGCATCGGGTCGGACTCCTGGCCAGCCAGATGTTCCGGGCCTGCCGAGTCGCTATAGATATCGGCATCCATCACCGTCTCTCGATCCCGGCGAACGCCACGTTCCACCCGGGCGAACCATGGACGGCCGATCTTGCCAGCGAGTTACTCACGACGAGGGCGATGTCGTCGATCGCCGACTCGACCGACGAGGTCATCCGGTACTGCGGCTGGCCCGGCCAAGCCATCTCTTACAAGGTCGGCGAACAGGCAATCCTCGACCTCCGCAAAGAAGCAAAGGCCCAGCCGGGCTTTGACCTCAAAGACTTCCACTCCAGAGTCCTCGCCCCTGGCGCCGTCGGCCTCGATGCACTTCGTGACCAAGTCCGTCACGCCTAGTTCGCTAGCCTCCTCTCTATGGAACCTGTTGCTGGCTTTGAGCGAGCGGTCTATGGCCGAGAACGAGAGATGATGCCGGACGAGAAGGTGCGAGCTTCCCAGTGGACCACCGGCACGCTCACTGAGTTGGATGAAATTGGGAAGTCAACCGCCGATGAACTCATCGCCCGGATCGGCACCCACGCCCAATGACCGCACGTACCCGACACCTACTCATCGCTCTGACGGTCGCCGTCACTGTCGTCATAACGCTCGCACTGATTGTGCCCCAAGGAACCGGCAACCCGCCGAGCTTTGTCGACGACGACCCTGCGATCAGCGACAGCTATCCAGTCGTTGTTCCCGATTCACCGCGGGTGACATACCCCGCGTCGGGAAGCTGACTCAGCTGTCGAACGACGCGATCCCAGGGACTCGCGACGGCCGACTGAAGACCTCATCGAGCATCGGCCGGAACTCTTCGAGTTGCATCACCGGGTAGTTCGGGTCGAAGCAGTTCTGGTCGTAGTTGTGGCAGAAGTCCACGCAGCGGTCGTAGAACGGCACGTCTTCGTATCGCTCTCGGGCATCACGGTCGCCACCGAGATGATGGAAGTAGTAGTAGCCCTGAAAAATCCCGTGATGCTTGATTACCCAGTGGGTCTCGTCGTCGACATAGGGAGCGAGCACGGCAGCGGCAGCATCGGAGTGGTTCTCGGGGGCAAAGCCATCAGCGACGTCGTGGAGCAAAGCCCCCACGATCATGTCGACAGACTCGCCGTTGCGAAACGCACGCGTCCCCGACTGCAGGGAATGCGAGTAGCGATCAGTCTGATACCCGAGCGTGTCGCCTTTGAGCAGGCCAAGCATGCTGCAGAGATTGTCGACGAGATTCGACCGAGCGTGCTCCTCAAATGCTGGCGACAGCATCTCATAGTCGGCATGATCGCCGTGCTGCATCTCGGTCCAGTTCACGGTTCGCATGCCGCGAAGCCTAGGCGTCAGAGCAGTACCGTCGCTCACTATGGCGTCACCACGCTCAATCGCTCAGGGCGCCCAGACGTGGTGCCGAGCGGTGCTCACCTCAACGACCCGCATCTACGGCCCTGGCCCACTTGCCATCGCCGCCGTCCACCCGATACACGCGCCAGGGCTAAATGCTGCTGTAACAGCGAACTCAAAGACATGGGTTGGGAACCCGCCTACCCAACCTTTCGCGAGGGATACCGTTCGTTGCTCGCTAACATTTGAAGCCATGTCGAAGCGCACAAGCAAGAAGAAGGCGAAGGTTCGCCGCAGCAAGGCCAACCACGGCCGCAAGCCCAACATGGGCCGCAACAGCTAATCCCTTTACTCAAGTAATCAAGCCGTCACGCCGCTGGATTCGTCCGGCGGCGTTTCCGCGCCCCCGCCGATCGCGGTGTCTGGCCTGCCAGACTTGTGGGGTGCAGTTGATCTTTGATGGCGATTGTGGGTTTTGTACGAATTCGGCTCGGTGGATCGAAGCCAGGCTCCCCCGCGATGTTGACATCAGGCCCTGGCAGGCACTCAACCTCGACGAGTTTGAACTCAGCGAGCACCAAGTCATGACGGCGGCATGGTGGATAGACGACGCAGGTATCGCGCACCGTGGGCACAAAGCGGTCGGCCGTTCGCTCATCGCCGTCGGCGGCACATGGGCACTACTCGGGCGCTCGTTGCTCATTGCGCCGGGAAGTTGGCTGGCCCGACCGGTCTACGCCCTGATCGCTCGCTTCCGCTACAAACTCCCGGGCTCTTCAGAGGCGTGCCGCCTACCCAACTAAGGCGAGACCCGACAACCCGGCCCAGACGCAGTCGCAATGCACGCAACCTCTAGGGTCGAGCGATGGCATCTACTCCCCCTCCCCCGTATCTTGCGGTCCTGTTCACGAACCGACTCGCACCCGGCACCGACCATGCCTACGACACAACCGCTGCTCGCATGCTCGCTCTCGCCCAGACAATCGATGGCTTCCTCGGGATCGAGTCGATTCGAGCCGCGGATCAGACGGGCATCACCATCTCGTATTGGCGCGACTACGAATCAATCGAAACGTGGCGGACCCACCCTGAGCATCTCGATGCTCAGGCTGCCGGTCGACGCGAGTGGTACGCCTGGTACGAACTGAGGATCGCCGAAGTCACTCGCGCTTCGTCGTACACGGCATCAAATGCCTGACATCTTCGACCGCATCCGGGCCTCCTGTGCCGCCGTTTCCGCCCAGAGCACGCACGTCACAATTGACGAAACTCAGATCGCGCCATTCGCCGCCCGACTAGACCTTGAGCTACCGCCGAACGACCCCGGCCAACGGCCGCTGGGCGGACCTGAGTCCACCGCGGCATTCGTGATGTCGCTCGACGCCATCAACTTCGGCAGCGGCTACTTCCCGCACATCCAGAAGCGTCCTGGCATGTCCGGCTATCACACGATCGCTGCCAGCCTGCGTGACTTCGTCGCGGACACAGGTGCGATCACGGCGGCACGACTTGGGGACCTCACGCTGGACGATGTGGCCGCCATCTTCGGCCAAATTCTCGACGGTGGTCCTGCCCACGAGTTGATGGATCTCTTCACTCAGGCCCTTCACGATCTTGCGGCATTTGTCGACCGGACCGGGGACGGGAGCGTCTTGGCGGTGGTCGAGGCCGCCGACGGGTCCGCCGCCGCGCTAGTGGAGATGCTCGACGAAATGCCCTTCTACCACGATGTTCACCAACACCCTGCTGGCGAAGTCTTCCTCTACAAGCGGGCCCAGATCACGGTGCAAGATCTCGCCGTCGCTTTCCAACACAAAGGGCCGGGCCGGTTCGACGATCTTCATCGGGTCACGATGTTCGCGGACAACCTTGTCCCGCACGTGTTACGAGTGAACGACGTTCTGCAGTTCAGCCCCGCGCTGCTCTCTCGAATTGAGGCAGTTGAGGACATCCCGATCGGCTCCGTCGAAGAGGTTGAGATCCGTGCCTGCGGGCTCCACGCCGTCGAACTTCTCACGACCGAAATCCGTAGCCGAGGCGAGCGCATTACCACCGCAGCACTCGACAACATTCTTTGGAATACCGGCGCACAGTCGGTCTATAAGTCAATTCCGCGGCACCGTAGCCGCTGCGTTTTCTACTGAGGTCGAACTCGTCGTGGCCCACGACATGCACAAGTAGGGCCATGCACTACGCATATCGCTACCGAACCGCTACTGTTCGGGATCTGTATCCGAGCCGACACGCGACTCGGAAGAACGATTACCCACCCAACACTGGGTGGAACTGGAGGGTTCAATGCGTAAGCGTCTATTGCTCATATTGGCACTTTTGTTGTCATTCTCGCTCGTTGCCGCGGCCTGCGGCGACGACGAAACTGATGCCGGCTCAGACGACGCTGGCTCAGACGACATGGCCGAAGACGACGCCGCCGACGACGACATGGCCGAAGACGCCGCCGCCGACGACGCCGCCGACGACGCCGCCGCCGAAGATGAAGGCGATATGGCTGAAGAGCCCGCCGCCAGCGTTGGCCTCGTGTTCGACATCGGGGGTGAGGGCGACCTCTCCTTCAACGACTCTGCTGCTGCGGGACTCGCTCGCGCCGAGGCCGAGCTCAACGTGTCTGTCAGCAAGGTCTCCCCCAACGACGACGGCTCAAACCGCGCCGAGCTCCTACAGCTCCAGGCTGATTCGAGCGACATCGTCATTGCCGTGGGCTTCCTGTTCGAGGGTGACGCCGCTGCCGTTGGTGGCGCGAACCCCGACACCGCCTTCGGTGTTATCGACTCTGGCATGATCGACTTCAGCCAGGATCCTCCTGCCCCGTACGCCGACAACATTGCTGGCCTGGTCTTCGCCGAAGAGCAGGGCTCGTACCTCGTTGGCGCTGCAGCTGCGCTCAAGTCCGAGACCGGCCACATCGGCTTCATCGGTGGCGTCTGCTGCTTCGGTCTGATTGAGAAGTTCGAGGCTGGCTTCATCGCTGGTGCGAAGGCTGTCAATCCTGACATCGAAATCACCTCAAGTTACATCACTGAGTTCCCGAACTTCGATGGCTTCAACGATCCGGCCTCCGGCCGTGAAACCGCTTTGGCCATGTTCGAGGGCGGCGCCGACATCGTGTATCACGCTGCTGGCGGCACCGGCCTGGGTCTCTTCCAGGCCGCCAAGGAACACACCGAGGCATCCGGCTCGAAGGTCTGGGGCATCGGCGTTGACTCCGATCAGTACAACACCGTTGATGCCGAGCTTCAGGAGTATGTGCTGACCTCGATGCTCAAGCGTGTCGACACCGCCGTGTTCGAGATCATCAAGGCTCACCTCGACGGCTCCTTTGGTCCTGGCGCACAGCGTTACGACCTCTCGGTTGACGGCGTTGGCTACTCGACCACTGGTGGCTTCATCGATGACATCGTCGACGAACTCGAAGGGTTCAAGGCCGGCATCATCTCTGGTTCCATCGTTGTGCCGACCGACCCGGCCGAGGCCTGATCAACTGAGCAGTACAAACTGCACATGCGGTGAGCGGACCAAATGATTCGCTCCCCCATGTGACGAGAGCAGCGAGGCCGGGATACATTCCCGGCCTCGCTGTCTTCTTCTCAAGCGGGTGTTGCAAGGGAGGGTTCTTCATGGCGCTGGCCATTGAGTTGTCCGGAATCACCAAGCGGTTCCCCGGAGTTATCGCGAATGATGACGTGAACCTGGCCGTCGACGCGGGCGAAATCCACGCAATCTGCGGGGAGAACGGTGCCGGCAAGTCGACCCTCATGAAGATCCTCTACGGCATGCAGTCCGCCGACGAAGGGGAGATGAAAGTCAACGGTACGGCCGTGAACTTCGCCAGCCCAGGCGAGGCCATCAACGAGGGGATCGGCATGGTGCACCAGCACTTCATGCTCGCCCCCCAGTTGACGGTGCTTGAGAATGTCATTCTCGGCGCCGAACCGATGAAACGTGGCAATCGGATCGATATCGCAGCCGGCAAGGAACATCTACGAGAAGTCGGCGACGCCTACGGCCTCACCATCGACCCCGACGATCTGGTCGAAACCCTCGAAGTTGGCGAGCGCCAGCGGGTAGAGATCATCAAGGTTCTCTACCGTGGCGCCAAGATCCTGATCCTTGATGAGCCGACCGCGGTACTCGTGCCCCAAGAAGTCGACGAGCTATTCCGCAATATGCGCGAACTCAAAGCCGCCGGCACCACCATTCTCTTCATCGATCACAAGCTCGAAGAGGTGCTGGAAATCTCGGACACAATCACCATTCTTCGACAAGGCCGGACCATCGCCACGGTAAAGCCCGGAGATGTCACCACCGCTGATCTAGCAGAGCTCATGGTCGGATCCGAACTCCCCACACCGGAAACCACCGAGTCGACAGTGACCGACGAGATCGCTCTCGAGGTCAAATCCCTAACGGTGCTCGACGACGATCATCGCCCAGCCATCGACGACGTCTCGGTTGTCGTCCACCGCGGTGAGATCGTCGGTGTCGCAGGGGTCGAGGGCAATGGTCAGTCCGAGTTGGTCAATGCCGTCGTGGGCACTGACCGAGTACAAGCAGGAACAATCTCCCTGCTTGGCAACGACATCACCCACGCCTCGGTGCGCCACCGCCGTGAGGCCGGCATCGGTTATGTACCCCAAGACCGCCATCATGAAGGCCTCCTGCTTGATGCACCGCTCTGGGAAAACGCCGCACTCGGACATCAGACCAAGGCGCCGTTCTCCTCTGGTCCCTGGTTCAACCGCGCCGGAGCACGCGAACGCATGGAGCACATTCGCCAGCGGTTCGACGTCCGTACGCCCGACATCGACGTGAGTGCCCACGCTCTCTCCGGCGGCAACCAGCAAAAGTTGATCATCGGTCGGGAGATGAGTGCGTCTCCCGAGGTGTTGATCGCCGCTCACCCGACCCGAGGCATCGACGTCGGCGCTCAGGCCGCGGTCTGGGATGAGATCCGCCACGCTCGCAGCGCTGGAATGGCGACGCTGCTGATATCGGCGGATCTTGAAGAGTTGATCGGTCTTTCCGACACCATCATCGTCATGTACAAGGGTCGGCTCGTAGCTGAAGTCGACCCGGCCACCATCACGCCACGAGAGCTCGGGAGTTTCATGACAGGCGCGGCGCTTGACAAGGAGGTGGGCTCATGACGGAGCAATCAACCACTCGGCGGCTGATGATGCAGTTCGCCGCCCCCGTCGGCGCTGTCGTGCTGTCAGTGATCGCCTCAGCGTTCATCTTGATGATCGCCGGCAGCAATCCAATCACCGCCTACGGCGACATGCTCAGACATGCCGCAAAGCTCGAGACATCCGTCTCGATGATCAACCGAGCCACCCCCCTCTACATCTCGGGAGTGGCTGCCGCAGTCGGGTTCAAGATGAACATCTTCAACATCGGCGTTGAGGGCCAGTACCGAATGGCAGCCATCTTCGCGGCCTACGTTGGCGGCGCAGTCGCCCTACCCACCGTGCTCCACATCGGCCTGATCTTGATAGTGGCGATGGCTGTGGGAGGCGCATGGGCCGGCCTCGCCGGTGCCCTCAACACGGAGCGAGGCGTGAACATCGTGATCTCCACGATCATGCTCAACGGCATCGCCCTTGGCATCATCGCCTGGCTGGTGCGAAGTTGGCAGGCCGAGGGCGAGATCGTGGTGGTCGGCGTCGGCACCGAAGAGATCGACGATTCTGGTCTGATTCCCAATCTCAACTTCATCCCTGAGTTCTTTGGAGATATCCGCAGTGAAGAACTCACTGGGGTGCTCATCATCGCCATCGTTATCGGCGCCGCGTACCACGTACTTTTGAACCGAACCGTCTTCGGCTACGACCTCCGTTCCAGCGGACTCAATCCTCTGGCCGCTCGAGCCGGCGGCGTGCCGCCAAAGCGAATGGTGATCATCGCCATGCTCATGAGTGGCGGCGTTGGCGGCCTCGTCGGCATAGCCGAGATCATGGACAAGGGGCGCTACAACCCGAACTTCGTGGGCTTCCTCGGATTCAACGGAATCTCCGTTGCCCTGCTCGGCCGCAACCATCCGGCCGGCATCGCCGTTGGCGCACTGCTTTGGGCGTTCCTGGATGCCTCATCGGACATTCTGCAAGTCACCGGCGCCGCTCCCAAGGAGATCGTTGACATCATGCGAGGTGTGATCCTGCTCACGGCAGTCATCGGCTACGAAATCGTTCGTCGAATTCGGGTGCGTGACGAAGCCGCACAAGCAGCAGCTCGACTGGCGGCGGTGCCAGCATGAACGACCTCAAGCGGACCTGGAACCGAGCCCCTGCATGGATCACCTGGATGATCTACGCCGCGGTCGGGGTGTTCATTCTCACAGTGGTTCAGTCCCTCACCGATACGGAGCGACTCACCAGCGCCACCACCTCAAGCGCCATGCTTCGGTGGGCGGTGCCGATCATGCTCGCCGGTCTCGGTGGTCTTTTCTCCGAGCGGGCCGGGGTCGTCAACATTGGGCTCGAGGGGATGCTCGTCCTCGGTATGTGGTTTGGCGCTTGGGGCACAATCAACTACGGCCCCTGGTGGGGACTCGTCATCGGGATCCTCGGCGGCGGTCTCGGCGCACTCGTGCACGCTATTGCGACAGTGAGCTTTGGTGTTGATCACATCATCTCCGGTGTGGCGATCATCATCGCTGCGCCGGGAATCACCCGTTTCCTCTCATCGGAAATTTTCGCCAACTACGAGGGCGGTTCCATCACCCAGTCGCCGGGAGTGGACGGCGTCGGAAAGTTCACCTTCCCGTTCCTGTCGGGCGGCAACATTGGCGGCTGGACTTCGCCGGATATTTTGGGATGGTTCATTGACAAGGGCTGGTGGTTCGTTGGCGACCTCGCCAGCGTGGCTCGGGGACTGACCTTCAACCTGAGCCAGATGACGGTCCTCGCCTATTTGCTCGTGCCGCTTTCAGCGTGGGTGCTGTGGCGGACACGATTCGGCCTTCGCTTGCGCATTGCCGGTGAGAATCCCCAGGCTGGCGAGAGCCAAGGCATCAACATCATCCGCTACAAATACATCGGCGTACTGCTCTCGGGTGCTCTGGCCGGCTTTGGCGGCGCGTTCATCTCCTCGCCCGAACTCAACGGCATCTATCTCGAAGGCTCCACGCTCCAACGTGGTTTCATCGGGCTTGCCGCCTTGATCATTGGAAACTGGCGCCCCACTGGAGTGATGGCCGCCGCCCTATTGTTCGGCTACCCCACTGCGCTCGGCAAACGTGACCTGGAAGGCACCGCCACGCATTCACTATTGCTCGTGGCCGTCATCGCCCTTGCCTTCATTGTGCTGTGGGCGTTGTCACGACAAAAGACCAGCGACGCGATCCTCGCCGGAGCGCTCGCTCTTCTCGCCGGGTTTTGGTTCTTGTCCGCTGACACCGTGCCCAAATGGTGGACTGATATTCAGCCCCAAGTGTTCGTGATCCTGGTACTGGTGTTCTTTGCCCAACGCCTGAGAATGCCAATGGCGGTAGGTCAGCCGTATCGCAAGGGCGAGACCTGACGAAGTCGGGCTGGCGGCAAACCCCAGCGTGTCTTAGTTGTAGCTAGCGAGGCGAGGACCCACTGCCGCAGGATCGAGCTCCACGGAATGGACGGGCATTTCGGCGATACGCATGGTCGCATCGTAGGCTCGACAGCATGTTGACCGCGGAGCAACTCGATGACTGGGAGCGTGACGGTTTCCTGGTCCTTCCCGACTTCTTCGACCGCACTGACTGCGACGGTTTGAAGGCTCATGTCGAGTCGATGCTGGCCGAAATCGATCCGCAAACCGATGGTGATGCTTCGGTGTTCTCCACCACAGAACAAAGCCATGCTCAAGACGAATGGTTCTTAGGATCTGGCGACACTATTCGCTGGTTCTTCGAAGATGGTGCGATCGTTGACGGCAAGCTGACCCGCCCGATGTCGTTGGCTGTGAACAAGTTGGGTCACGCCATGCATGATCTTGACCCGGTCTTCGGAGCGTTCACCCGACGCCCAGACATGGCAGAGGTCGTTGCCGATATCGGTATTACCGACCCGAAGTTGCTCCAGTCGATGTACATCTTCAAGCAACCGGGAATCGGAGGCGAGGTGACCTGCCACACCGACCACACGTTCCTCTGGACCGAGCCCCAATCGGTGATTGGTTTCTGGGTCGCCATCGAAGACGCCACCGTCGACAACGGCTGCATGTGGGCGATTCCCGGTGGTCATCACATCCCCGTCAAGTCCCGATTCCGGCTGACCGACACCGGCGGTACCACCAACGACATCTTCGACGACACGTCATATCCGGCTAGCGATCTCGTTCCCCTTGAGGCCGAGGCCGGCACACTCATCGTCCTCCATGGCACGCTTCCGCACTGGAGCGCACCCAACACCTCGGACGTAAGCCGTCACGCCTACACGCTGCATGTGATCGACGGCGAGGCCGACTATCTCGCCAACAACTGGCTCCAACGTCGCCCAGAGATGCCTCTACGAGGCTTCTGATCGCGGCATCGGTAGCCGATACACAAGAAATACCGACGCCAACGCAAGCACGACACCACCCCACCACACCGGGCCGTAGGTGCCCCAGGTGTCCACAATCCACCCGGCGAGCGGGCTGACGATGGTGACACCTCCGAGGAACCCGAAAATCACAGGACCCGAAGCTCGGCCAGCGTCTTCGCTCGGCATGCTGATCACGACGGCGAGATTGATCACGGCGTTCCAAGCCGTGTAGCCCACGCCATAGAACAGCACCATCGGGGCAATCACCCACACGCCCACGGTGGTGGACAATGCCAGCATGACGCTAGAACATGCCCCCATCAGCGCCAACTGGGCGAGCATTCGAGTCGGCCGGCCTCGTTCCGCCAAGTAGGCGGCGACGATTCGCGCCACCATCCCGACAAGGCCGGAGACCGCCACGGTTCGACCCGCCCATAGGGCAGAAACCGACAACTCTTCTTCGAGGAAAAGTGGCAGAAATCGACCAATGGCACCGCTTGCCATTCCCATCAGTAGGGCATAGATCGAGAGTCGGCGGATAAACGGGGGCAGCGGCGACCTGTTCCCAGTGGAAACGTCCGAACCATCGGGCCGTCCCTGGTCCTCCAGACGGGGAAGGAGGCGGGTAGCGACGAGCGATAGTCCAAGAAACACAAGACCAGCGACGAGGCACGCTCCTTGCCACGTCGAGGCGTTCTCAAGTGGCGGTAGTGCCAACCCTGAGATCACGATTGCCAAGGTCACGCCCGACTGTTTCAGGCCCATGGTGATTCCCTGCTCACCGGGCGAAACAGCCGCGGCGATGTACGCGTTGCACGCCGGGTTTCCCCACCCCTGGGCAATTCCCGCGATCAGTAACGCCATCGCGACGAGCCAGATGTTACTCGCCACACCCATGACGAGCATGCCGACAGTTCCGAAGGCCATCGTGCCGAGAACGGCGCGGCGCGGTCCAATGACATCAGCAAGTCGACCAGTCGCCGGAGCAGTCAAGGCTCCGAGTCCAGTGTTCAACGCACCTACCAACCCAAGCGTGGCCCGGCTGATCTCCAAGTCGTCAATCATTGCCGATGCCAGAACCGCCATCGCAAACAGGCTGAAGGTCGACATGACCATCGCTACGATCATCATCCCGGGAATAAGACCTCTGCGGGCAGGCATTTGGGCAGGCTAGCCTTGAGTATGGAAACCCGTATCACGAGCCCATCCGTTGGGCCACCCACGCTTGAGCGCATCCGCCGAGCCCCGAAGGTGTTGCTCCATGACCATCTCGATGGCGGCCTACGTCCTACGTCGATCATCGAACTCGCCGACGAGTTCGGCTACGGAGATCTTCCGACAACGGACGCGGCCGAGCTATCGCAATGGATGTTGCGAGGCGCAAACCGCAAAAACCTGACGCTCTATCTCGAGACCTTCGCCCACACCGTCGGCGTCATGCAGACTGAGGCCTCTCTCCACCGCGTGGCGCGAGAATGCGCCGAAGACCTCGCCGTCGATGGCGTCGTCTACGCCGAGATCCGGTTCGCACCCGAACTCCACACCGAGCGAGGGCTGAGCCTCGATGCTGTGATTGAGGCCGTACTCGCTGGATTCGATGCTGGGTCCACCAGCACTGATCTCACCATCCGCGTGATCTGCTCGGCCATGCGTCACCAAAACAACGGGCTCGACGTTGCCCAAGCCGCCGTCCGGTACCGAGACAAGGGTGTCGTGGCCTTCGACATCGCCGGCCCCGAGGACGGTTTCCCACCCGACGACCATCTCGTCGCCTTCCAGTTCTGTCAACGTGAAAACTTCCACATCACGATCCACGCCGGTGAGGCCTACGGCCCTCGTTCCATCTGGAAAGCCCTGCAGTTCTGCGGCGCCGAACGGCTCGGGCACGGCATCCGGATCATGGAGGACATGGAGCGCGACGCCGACGGAGATCGAACGCTGGGCCGACTCGCCCACTATCTGCGCGACGCCCGTATCCCACTGGAAGTTTGCCCGACCAGCAACGTCAACACTGGCGTCGTCGAACGGCTGGCCGATCACCCGATTGACGAGCTGGTCCAGCTGCGATTCCGCGTCACGGTAAACACCGATAATCGGCTGATGTCAGGCGTCACCCTGTCCTCGGAGATGGCCGCGCTGAGCGAAACTTTCGGGTACGGCTGGGACCGCCTGCGCTGGCTCACCGTCAACGCCATGAAGTCGAGCTTTCTTCCGTTTCGCGAGCGTCTCCGGCTCATCGAGCAAGTCATCAAGCCCAGATACGCACCCCTGGAAGCCTCAGAGTTGGAGCCACCCATCTAGGGTTCCGCCATGCGGGACAAACAATGGTGGGTCGCTGCGACACTCACGACAGCGGTCTTGGCCGCTGCCTGTTCAACAACGACCCCTGAAGAGTTGGCAGAGGAGTATGGCCTCAGCCAGGGGACCGACGAGTCAGCCAGCGTTGACGATGACTCGTTCAACTATGCGCCGGACCCGGACCCCACGCCCCTTGAGTTCGACTCGGACACCCTGACCGGCGCGCTGGACAACGGACTCACCTACTACCTCCGCGACAACGACAGCCCTGGTTCATCGATCCAACTACGGCTCGTCGTGAACGCTGGGTCGGCCCAACAGGAGGTGGCTGACAGCGGCGTCGCCCACTTCCTTGAGCACATGTTGTTCAACGGCACCGACGATTTCCCGGGCAATGACCTGAAGGACACACTCGAAAGCCTCGGGATTCAGTTCGGCCCCGAACTCAACGCGTTCACGTCATACGACGAAACCGTCTACGAGCTCTGGGCTCAGACAGATAGCGAGGCAACTGTCGATACGGCGATTCAGGTACTCGCGCAGTGGGCGTCAGCGGCAACGATCGATCCGGCTGAGGTCGCCGCCGAGCGCGGTGTTGTGCGAGACGAACTTCGACAACGCACCGAATCTGCCGATGGTCATATCTTCGTCGACTTCATAGAGCTGTACACCGATGGCACCGGCTACGAGGGCTCGTCCCCGATCGGTACGGCTGAGTGGGCCGACACCATGGAGGAGGCCCCGCTGCGGACCTTCTACGATCGCTGGTACCGCCCCGACAACATGGCGGTCATCATCGTCGGAGATGTGCCCGTCGACATCCTCGAGGAAAAGCTGATCGACGCGTTCGGCGAGATCTCCGCACGTGGTGACGACCACCCAACCCACACCGTTGCGACACCGGCAATTTCACCGAACCCTGTCGCTGAAATCATCACCCATCCCGAGAACGTTGTAGACAACCTCTCAGTCGATTTCCCGTTCACCACGTGGGATCAGGGCACAGTCGGCGGCTCGAAGCTGATTGTTTGGGAGACCCTGATCGCCGAGATGCTGACGCGCCGCCTCACCAATGCATGGTTCGATGAAACGCTGAACTCAGACAGTGAGCCATACATCGCCGAATTCTCCCTGAACCGAGGCCTTCGGTACTACGGCAGCAATCTGGAAAGCAGCGACCTCGGTGCAACACTCGAGCAATACCTGGCGATTCTGCGCGGAGCCGCCGACTTGGGCTTTACCGAAGAAGAAGTCGCTGATGCCGTTGCCGAGTTTGGTGCGGGCATTGATTCCTGGGAGGCATCACTCGGTTCGACCCAGGACGCCGACTACGCCTGGTGGTACACCAACCATTTCCTCACGGGCATTTGGGGCGAACCTGAGCAGGCATGGATCGACCGAGAGCGCGAGGTGATCAAATCGGTCACGACCGATGAACTGTCCGACCACTGGCGCTGGTCGCTCGCCACCGGTGGCCCGATCATGGCCGCAGTCGGCGCCGACGCAACTACCCTGCCCACAATCGCGGAGATGTTGGAGATTGCCGAGAGCACAGTCGGTAGTGCTCCTACCAGCGACTTCGAAACGATCGACAAGCTCATGGATTCCCCCGAACCCACGGAGCCCACGAACTCGTACACGGTGCTTCAGGATGCCCAAGTCTGGGAGTTCGACAACGGCGCCATCGTCGTGTTTCAACAGACGGACATCGTCGAAGGTTCGATCTCTTTCGAAGCCACCTCAATGGGTGGCTACAGCGCGCTCAACGACGTCTCGTTCGCGGAGGCGGTACTGGCGTCGAATGCCGTCATTGGGTCGGGCGTCGGGCCCCACTCGCCTGCCCAACTCGATCAGTTCCTCTCGGACAAGAGCGTCGGCATCAACTCGGTCATCTTCTGTGAAGGAGAGGGATTGAGCGGCAACGCTGACACCGAGGACATCGAGACACTGTTCCAGATCTATCACCTGCTGATGACCGCCCCCAGCATCCATGAGACCGCATTCCGCAGTGCTATCTCGAGCGGTCAAATCCTGCTCGATCAGCTCGCTGCGGATGCAGCCACAGAGGCAGAGCTTGAACTGCAGTTCATGACCTATCGCCGTGAACTCAACAGTTGGGTGCCAACACAGGGCGAATTGGATTCAGCCACACCAGACTCGCTACTCGAGATATTCACATCCCGGTTCGGCACCGTCGACGACCTCGTAATTTCGATTGCCGGCGATGCCGATGCGGATGTAGTTGGCAAGCTCGCCGCTGCATACGTCGGCACGCTGCCCCCCGGACCCGACGACAGCTTCACCAACCGACTCGCGCCGGCGCGCACCGAAGTCGTCGCGATCGAAGTTCCGCTCCGAGGCGACGCAGAAAATGGCGGGATCGCATGGCACTTCGATTCGAGAGCCGACTGGGATCTCGACGACGCAATGACCGGTCGGGTCTTGGAGACGCTCATTCAGACGTTGATAATCGACTCGCCTCGCGAGGACCTCGGTGCCTCCTATGGCGGGTCCGCGGTCGTCACACCATGGTCCGTCCCAATCGAGCGAATGGATCTCACCATCCAGATCAACGGTGATCCAGACCGCATCGACGAGATCCGTACAGCCGTATTTGCCGGGCTAACCGACCTCACTGAAAATGGACCGAGCCAGAGCGCCTTCGACCGGGCAGTTGCAGTACTACGCGCCGATTACGACTTTGTGAGCAACTACACCTTCACCGAGCAGAATGCCGGAGCAGTCAGCGGACTCGACGACGGTGCCATCACCACCATCAACCGCAATCGCGAGCTTGATCAGGTCAGTCCCGCTGACGTCAGACGGCTGGCTGCCCGGCTGATCGACTTCGAGACATATGGCGAGGTAGCACGCGTCCCCGCGTAGGGCGCCAAGGCCGGCCTCGTGGCATGCTCAGGTCATGCGCGTCGCTGTTGCTGATCATCCGCTCGTTACCGATCGCCTCACCCGTATGCGAGCACGCGAAACCGACCGGGCTGGGTTCCGCCGCTGTCTTACTGAACTGAGCGGTTTTCTCGTCTACGAGGCCACACGTGATCACGCCAGTACCCCAATCGATATCGAAACCCCGATGGGTCCCTCAGTCGGTGCCCACATCGCCGACGTGCCAATCCTCGTTCCCGTCATGCGAGCCGGTCTCGGGATGCTCAGCGCTGCCCTCGATTTGCTGCCGGAAGCGAGGACAGGTTTCGTGGGCATGAAACGCGATGAGGAGACCCTCCTCCCCCACGCCTACGTCAACACCGTCCCCGACCAACTCGACGGACGCGACGTGTTCGTCCTCGACCCCATGTTGGCCACTGGAGGTTCTGCGATCCAGACCTGCGCGACGCTCCGACAATCCAGCGCCGGACGTATCACCCTTGTTTGTATCCTCGCCGCCCCCGAGGGGGTGGAGGCTCTGCGAGAGTCCGAGGCTGCCGATGCACTCGTCACCGGAGCGATCGACGAGCGACTCAATGACGCTGGCTTCATTTTGCCAGGCCTCGGCGACGCCGGCGACCGCCAGTTCGGCCTCAACTGACCGATGACGGCTGCACGCAACCTGATCGCTGTCGAACCAACGAGTCGGCCGGAAATGCACCTGGCAATGGCGTCGGCGGTGGAGGAGGCTGGCGGCACGATTGTCCCAATCGGCGAGGCCAGCGGACTGATGTTCGCCGATCCAATGGCGGCTGACTCATTCCCCGACCTGATCGCGCAGGCCACCAACATCGAGTGGATTCAACTCCCGTACGCCGGCGTGGAGACCTTCGTCCAGCACCTCAACCCTTCCTACACATGGACGTGCGGTAAGGGCGTGTACGCGCCACCCGTCGCCGAGTGGATCATGACCGCGCTGCTTGCCGCGTTTCGAGACATCCCCACCTTCGCCCGCGCCAACAGTTGGCCAGCCCAAGCAGGCCGAAACCTGCTGGGGGCACGACTGGCCATTCTCGGAGGCGGTGGGATCACCGAATCATTCCTGTCGCTGATCGAACCCTGGGGCTGCGACACCACGGTGGTACGCCGTCAGGCCGACCCTGTTGTGGGAGCAACCCGCACCGTCACCACCGACGAACTCGACGACGTGCTCGGACGCGTCGATGCCGTGATCATCGCGCTTGCCCTCACCTCACAGACGCGGGGCATTATCGATGCGGGCCGACTCCAGGCCATGCGCAACGATGCCTGGCTACTCAATGTCGGTCGAGGTGGCCATGTCATCACCGACGATCTTGTCAACGCGCTCCGCAACAATGAGATAGCGGGCGCCGTCCTCGATGTCACCGATCCAGAGCCACTTCCTGAGGGCCATCCACTGTGGACGCTCGATAACTGTCTGATCACGCCCCACGTCGGCAACACGTCCGCCATGGGACTCCCCCTGATCGCTGATCGGGTCCGAGAAAACGTGGCTCGATGGATCGCGAATGAACCACTCGTCGGCCCCGTCGATGTCGGGCTGGGTTACTGACGCAACGGCCGAGCGCTACCCTTAGCCAACAATGCTCGACCACGTCTTCACCGACGCCATCGGCGCCCTCCGCGACGCCTTTGAAACCGCGCGCCTTGAGCGACAGGCGTTCGAAGAGCACTTCCAGAGCGACGTTCTCCTCGGAGACCTCACTTGGCAGACCTCGTACGGCCTCCCTGGCGAGGGACTCCCACCTCGGGTCCAGGCCGACATCTCCTGCGCTTGGCCAACCTGGTCGCAGACCGCCTACCGGAGTTGGTATGTGGAAGAGGAACTCAGCGAAGCACCGCGAATCGAAATCGAGATTGTGTTTCGACGCCAACGGCTCACAACGTTTCCTGACCCGGCCGTGGTCATCGGTGCGCTACCACTGGACTCACCGCGGATCGGCATCGAAGCGCTCACCCGCAGCGGACCAACGGTCGAATCGATCTACGGCTCCGACCTCACCGACGCCGAATACGCGATCGAGGTGAGTTACGAGGGCGGCTACGAACTGGATGAAGACGGCCTGGCAGATGGCTCAACCCTCGACCAGCACTTCGGCTCTCTCGGCGGCTGGATCGCAGCCACCCTGGTCACCGTCGGCGACCTCCCCTACACCTGACCCTGCAGTTTCTGGACGTCGAATAATGCTCGTACATTCGACCAACGTCCATACCCGTACGGGCTAGAGGCCGCGGCGAACTTCTCCGAGGTCTTCGAATGCCGGGTCGCGCTTTTCCTGCATGGCGGTGAACGCCTCGGCCATATCGGAAGGCTGGAACATACCGGTCTGCCACAGAGCCATGTATTTCAGACCATCTTGGACGGAGTGGTCACGGGTGAAGTTGATCATCTCTTTGGTGCCGTGGACGGCCAGTGGCGTCTTGCTGGCGATCTCCGCGGCGATCTCGTGGACGCCCGAAAGCATCGCATCATGATCGGCGAACACCTCGTTGACGAGACCAACCTCGGCGGCCCGAGTCGCTGACATCCGTCGACCGGTGTAGGCCAACTCACGGACAATTCCCTCAGGGATGAGCTTAGGGAGGCGCTGTAGGGTGCCGACGTCAGCCGTCATGCCGATATTGATCTCCTGGATGCAGAACCAGGCGTCCTCGGTGGCATAGCGACAGTCAGCGGCGGTGATCAGATCGACGGCACCCCCGACGGCGCCACCCTGGACAGCGGCCAGGACCGGCATTCGAGCCTCTTCAAGGGCGGTGAACGCACGCTGAAGATGCAGGACGTTATACCGAAAGTTCGCGTGGCGACGACCTGCACTGAGGGTCTCCTCTCCTTCGAGGCCCGCACCGCCAAAGACGCTCAGATCCATGCCTGCGCAGAAGTGCTTGCCGGTGGAACTCAAGACGACTGCCCGGGTTCGGCCACCGTCGGACAAGCCGTCGACGATCTCGGGTAGTTCGTTCCAAAACTCCGGAATCATGGAGTTGAGTTGTTCAGGACGGTTGAGTCGGATGTGTGCCACGCCGTCGGCTTCTTCGACCTCGAAACAGGTGTATCCCATGCCTCAAGCGTACGGGGTCAGCTTTCGCCGGCCCCCATCGCAGCATCGGCTGCGGCGGAATCCATATCGGCAGACCGCTCTTCGAAGCCATCTTCGTTGATGTCGAAGTCGATGAACTCCGCACCAGTGTCGGGCATGCGTTCGAACTCAATGACGCCGATCTCGGTGAACTTCTCGCGCAACCAACCCTCGCCGGCATCGATCCAGGGGAACCGTCTCCACGATCTTGGCCGTACAGAGCAGGGCACCCTGCTCGCCGTGCATGAACTGAGAGAGCCGCCACTTCGTCGACTGGTAGCCGAACTCACGCCACTCCTTGTCACCCCATTTGTAGAGCGGAGATGTGGGGTCATCCTGAAGGGTGGTGTCGAGTTGCAGCTCGGCTTGGAGATCGAGCACCTCATAGGGGTCAACCTCGATCGACCAGTCAAGATCCGTGGTGGCATTCCACTGTGAGGTCTTAGCCTTCTCATACAGCTTGTCGAGCCTGACCCGTTCACCCTTGCCGTAGTCCAAGTGAAAATCGCGTCGGCATTGTCCTGAACGGCGTGGATGACCTCATGAACGTCGGTGTTTGCCTCGGCGATCTCCATGATCCGTTCAACACTGTTCGCATCGGACATCGTCGGATCTGTCATGGACATGGTGAAAGTTCCTCAGGAGATTGTCGGGGGTGATCGGCAAAACTGCGGTACCGGGCAGGTGCATCACCGTATTGCATTCATCGACTGAAGGTAGCGGCTCCCGATGACGCAGAACGCGGCGAACCCGCGCTACGCCGCCAGACCGAACCGATCCCCCACCTTGCTGTGACCCGATGCCATCCGCCTCGGAGCTACGCAGCTTTACTGACCGGCAACGAGCTCCGCCAAAGACACAAGCGGACGAGCCCCGATGTGGGAGATGATCTCGCCCGCCGCAATGCTGCCCAGTTCCGCACAATGTTCGAGCGAAGCGCCACGCGCCAGGCCATACAGGAACCCCGAGGCGTAGAGATCACCAGCGCCAGTGGCATCGACCACCCGTTCGACGGGCGAGGCACCAACCTCGATCCGTTCATCGGACGTGACGATCACCGAGCCCTTGGCCGAGCGAGTAAGCGCCGCCATCGGGACAAGGTCGGTGATCTGGCGACTGGCCGCCTCGAAGTCATCAGTGAGAAACAGGGAACCGATCTCCGCCTCGTTGGCGAACACCAGATCAACCTTGTCGGCCAGCAGTTCGAGCCACTCATCACGGTG